>ULXE01024655.1_pt1 | contig 14013 bp, 10 predicted proteins | sample 1961001 | NCBI WGS metagenome assembly ULXE01 (sample SAMEA4835831, study PRJEB28245) | human gut metagenome | biome: gut microbiome; material: fecal sample | place: Denmark | collected 2008
AGTAAAGGATGCCCTGGACAATGAGCTTCCAAAGCTTAGCTTAAGTGATGACTGTTATGAAGCTCCAAAAATCACAAAGGAAAGCGATACAATCAAAAATGAAAAAGAAGCCCTCGACAAATACACAGCTTCAACTGTCACTTACAAAATTGAAGGTGCCGATGAGAAGCTTGACTCAGCCAAAATCCTTGATATGCTAAGCATCTCAGATGACGGCAGCGTGAGCATAGATGATGCCAAGGTCACTAAATATGTCCAGCAGCTTGCTTCCAAGTATAACACCTTCGGACGCAAGCGCTCATTCAAGACATCGTCCGGTGACACTATTGAAATAGGTGGTGGAGACTACGGATGGGTAGTCAGCAAGAAAAATGAGAAGGCCAAACTTCTTTCCGATTTAGAGGGAGGCAAGCCAGTGGAAAGAGAGCCTGTTTACGAGCAGACTGCTCTCTACCGAGGCGTTGACGACATAGGTAATACATACATAGAGATTGACTACACAAAGCAGCACATGTGGTATTACAAGGATGGTGCTCTCCAGATGGAGTCTGATTTCGTATCAGGTAATCTCGCCCGTCAGAATGGTTCCGTAGATGGTGTATACAAGATTGTTTACAAGCAGAGAAATGCTACTCTTGTCGGTGAGGGTTACTCTTCTCCTGTCAGCTATTTCATGCCGTTTGCCTACAATATAGGTATCCATGATGCCAGCTGGCGTGATACCTTCGGAGGAACAATTTACAAAACCTCCGGCTCACACGGATGTATCAATGTGCCGCCTGCTTTTGCAGAGCAGCTGTTCAACGCTGTGGATAAGGGCACTCCTGTTGTTGCCTACTACAGAGAGGCTGTCACTCTGACAAACAATGCTGCAAAGATGTCCAATGCATACTCGTATGTAGCTCCTGATGCAGCGCAGTAAGTGTGGATTGCATTGTATCTTTTAAATAATATGGGAAGGCGACAGGCGCACGGGAAATTCACCCACGTGCGCCGGTCGCCTTCTCTCACTCATTGGCTATATTCATGCAAACTGGCTATTGTAGAGGTTTGCATAAAATCCGTCCGCTGCAAGCAGGCTCTCATGATTGCCCTGCTCTATAATCTTTCCGTCTTTCATAACAAGGATAATATCCGCTTCCCTGATGGTAGACAGACGATGAGCCACTATAAAGCTTGTCCTGCCCTGCATCATGGTAAGGAACGCTTTTTGAATCTTAATCTCTGTTCGTGTATCAATCGAAGATGTAGCCTCATCCAATATCAGCATAGGCGGTAAGCAGAGCATGACTCTTGTGATGCATAATAGCTGCTTCTGTCCCTGTGACAGGCTGCCGCCGTCCTCACCGATTTCAGTGTCATAGCCCTTCGGCAGACGTCTGATAAAGCTGTGGGCATGGGATGCCTTTGCTGCTGCAATGATTTCCTCATCTGTGGCATCAGGCTTTCCCATTATGATATTGTCACGGATTGTGCCCTTCTTGAGCCATGTCTCCTGAAGCACCATACCATAATTGTCACGAAGACTCTCGCGCGTGATTTTTCGGATATCGTGTCCGCTCACCTTAATTGTTCCACTTTTTACATCATAGAATCTCATAAGCAGATTGATAATAGTCGTCTTTCCACAGCCTGTCGGACCTACGATAGCCACGCGCTGTCCAGGCTTTACGTGGAGATTGAAATCCTCGATAAGCTTTTTATCCGGCACATATGAGAAATAAACATCCTCTATGTCCACACGGCCGTCTGCCTCATCGAGTGTTACCGCATCCGAAGCATCCGGTATCTCCTTTTTCTCCTCAATCAGCTCGAAGATACGAGCAGCACAGGCAAGTGCGTTCTGAAGCTCTGTGATGACACCCGATATCTCGTTGAACGGCTTGGTGTACTGGTTTGCATATGATAAAAAGCACGAAAGCTGTCCTACTGTGATTCCGCCGGTGAGTGCACTCATGGCACCAAAAATTCCGACTCCGGCATACACAATACTGTTGACAAAACGTGTACACGGATTTGTAAGACTTGAGAAAAATGTTGCCCTCAGTGAACATTTCTGTAATCTGTCATTTATCTCGTCAAACTGTTCAAGCGCCTCATCCTCATGGTTGAAGGCCTGTACGACCTTTTCATTTCCTACTATCTCGTCGATGAGTGATGTCTGCTCTCCCCTTGTTCTTGTCTGTAGCTGAAACATGGAATATGTCTTTTTAGTGATAAAGCTTGCCACAAAAAGTGACAGAGGTGTGATAAGCACTACAATGCATGATATCTTCACATCTATTGTAAGCATGAAAATAAGCGTGCCTGCTATTGTAGCAATTCCTGTAAAGAGCTGTGTGAAGCCCATCAAAAGTCCCTCTGAAAATGTATCTACATCGGCGATGATACGGCTGACCATATCACCGTGTGAGTGGCTGTCAATATAGGAAAGTGGCATTTTTTCAATGTTTAAAAATGCATCACGCCTTATATCCCTCACTATGTTGTAGGTCATCCTGTTGTTGCAGATATTTGTAAGCCACTGGGCTGCTGCCGCTATGACGACTATTATTGCTGCTCTTGTGAGGATGGCTGTCATAGCTGTAAAATCAACCTTTCCTTTTCCTACAATCAAATCAATTGCGCGTCCTGTGAGGATTGGAAAATAAAGCGTAAGCGCCACTGTAACAATAGACAGGGCAAGGGAAATTACAAGCAAAGGAATATATCTCTTCATGTATCTTAATACCTTGCGCATTGTGCCTGCTTTATTCATCTTCGCATTATCCATAGCCATACTCTACACCTCCTTTTGTCTGGTCATATCCGACTCTTTTTTAAACTGTGAATCATATATCTCTTTGTAGGTCTCGCATGTCTCAAGCAGCTTTTCATGAGGTCCGAAGCCAACCATCTGTCCGTCGTCGAGCACTATGATATTGTCCGCAAACTGGATAGATGAGGTACGCTGTGACACGATAAATATTGTCTTGTCACCATGCATGCCCTTTAATGCCGCGCGAAGACTCGCATCTGTAGCAAAATCAAGTGCCGATGCACTGTCGTCAAGTATAAGTATGTCAGGATCCTTTACGACCGCTCTGGCAATTGTAAGACGCTGCTTCTGACCGCCTGATAAGTTCTTGCCGCCCTGCTCTATCATGTAGTCAAGGCCTCCCTCTTTACCCTTTACAACCTCTGTCGCCTGTGCTATATCGAGTGCCTTCCACATTTCCTCCTCTGTGGCATCATTTTTGCCCCAGCGCAGGTTGTCGGCTATCGTTCCTGCAAAAAGCACTGCCTTTTGCATTACAACACCGATTTTATCTCGAAGCTGCACTGCATCGTAGTCATTTATATCATTTCCCTGAATCCTTATAGTACCCTTTGTGGCATCATAAAACCTCGGGATAAGGTTTACAAGGCTTGATTTTCCTGAACCTGTACCACCGATGATTCCGATCGTCTGCCCCTTTTGCACTGTAAAGCTTATATCTGTGAGTGTCTCATCGGCCGCTCCCTCATAGGTCATGCAGACATGGTCAAACTCAACCTCAGGTGCGCCGTCCTTTGCACCAATGAGCTTAGGATTTTTCTCAGGAAGCTTTGATGGGATAGAAAGCACATCCGCTATACGATTACCGCACGCCACTGCCTTTGTCACCTGTACGATAAGGTTTGCAAGCTTTATCAGCTCGACAAGTATCTGTGACATGTAGTTTACAAGTGCCACAACCTCACCCTGTGTGAGGATTCCTGCGTATACCTGCTTGCCGCCTGATACGATAACTGCGATTGTTGCGATATTTATAATGATAAATGTCAGCGGATTGGTGAGTGCTGAGATTCGTCCTACAACCTGCTGCATATTGGTTAAAAACTCGTTGTCCCTGTTGAAGCTGTCAATCTCATCATTTTGCTTATTGAAAGCTCTTATAACCCTGGTTCCCTCTAAATTCTCCCTGGTGTGTGAAAGCACTGTGTCAAGAGAGCTCTGCACCTTTTTGTAAAGCGGAAGGCTTGCAGCCATAACTGAGAATACCACTATTGAAAGCAGAGGTATAGTAACAACAAAAACCATTGCCGCTCTTACATTTACTGTAAAAGCCATCGCCATAGCTCCGAATACAATAAATGGCGAACGAAGGAAGAGTCGAAGTACCAGATTGACTCCTGACTGCACCTGGTTTATATCGCTTGTCATCCTCGTGATAAGTGTCGATGTGCCCACTGTATCCATCTTTGAGAATGACAGTGACTCTATCTTTTCAAACAATATATGGCGAAGTTTTGTGGAAAAACCAACTGCCGCCTTTGCCGCAAAATACTGTGCTGTGACCGAGCTTACCAGACCAACTGCCGCAAGCAGCACCAGCACACCTCCCATCTTCCATATATATGGCTTGTCCGAAGCCGGAATTCCGTTATCAATGATTGCCGCCATGACAAGCGGTACTATAAGCTCAAAGGATGCTTCCAGCAGCTTAAATAACGGAGCACAGATGCATTCCTTTTTGTACTCCTTCAAATATTTTAATATCTGTTTCATCTTTTCCCCTTTCAGATTTTATGTCGCCGATTACAGCTCCACTATTATAGATGATTTTTCTCATATATACAAGAAAAACGATACACTAAAAAACCAGTACCATGCGGTACTGGTTTCATATATCAGCTCTTATGTATATGCTTCTTGATTGCTTCAAAGCTCTCAGGACTGATGACATGCTCTATACGGCATGCGTCCTCTGCTGCAATCTCCTTATCAACACCAAGCTTCTCAAGACACTCTGACAAAAGCTCATGTCTTTCGTATATCATCTCTGCTATCTGTCTTCCTGACTCTGTGAGTGTGATAAATCCTGCATCACTAACTGTGATATTGTTCTTCTCTCTAAGGTTTTTCATGGCTATACTCACGCTGGATTTCTTAAATCCAAGCTCATTTGCTATATCAACTGAGCGTACCACAGGAAGCTTCTTGCTGAGAATAAGTATGGTCTCTAAATAGTTTTCTGATGATTCATTGTTTCGCATTTCGAATACCCCCGTGAGTTTATTTTCGTTCGTTTTAATTCAGTTATATTATTATAACATACATTTTATTGTTTGCAAAACTTTTCTTTTTGATTTGTACGTGATTTATAAAAATCACAAAAATCCACATTTGTTATTGACTTCTAATTCGTGTTAGTGTATACTAACTATCGAATCAGAAAACAAACGTATGCATGATATATTTCTAAATCTTGTATGCCATAAATGTTTAATTATACCAGATAAGACCGGCCGATCACCGGTCTTATTTATTCTATAAAAAAGGTAACTATTTAGCTTATGCGAGGGCTCTCTTTAGCCTGTCAAGCCCTTCCATAAGCACAGAACCGGGGCATGCGATATTCAATCGCACAAAGTAACGGCCATTGCCTCCAAACTCAGCTCCCTCCGACAGATAAAGGCCTGTCTTTTCGCGAATCATCTGCGTAAATGCCACAGAATCATCTGTGAGTGCACTGCAGTCAAGCCACATGAGGTATGTCGCATCGGCATCCACTACATGTATCTGCGGCAGATTTTCTGCCACGAAGTCACAGACTGTTTTGCGGTTTTCCCAGAGATATTTTCTGAGCTCCTCAAGCCACGGCTCACCCTTTGTGAATGCCGCAACTGCTGCCGTGATGGCAAATGCGTTTGGCTCCGCCACCTCGTCTGTATTTAATGCGCGCCATACTTTGTGGCGCAAAAATTTATTTGGCACCATCACTGCCGCAGTCTGTAAGCCTGCCATATTAAAGCACTTGGTCGGAGCAATACAGGTGATGCTTATATCGGCGCAGTCCTCTGATGCTGCCGCAAACGGCACGTATGATTTTCCCGGTGCTGTGATGTCGCAGTGTATCTCGTCTGATATGACCGTCACATTGTACTTCCTGCAGAGTGCACCTATTTTCGCAAGCTCATCCTTTGTCCAGATGATACCGCACGGATTGTGAGGGTTGCAAAATATCATAAGCGAAGTCTGTGGATTGGAAAGGTCATGCTCCAACCTGTCATAGTCCACAAAATATCTGCCGTTTTCGTATCCAAGCGGGCTTTCCTGCACATTTACGCCGTTATTAAATATGGAATTAAAAAATATATTGTATACCGGCGTCATGATAAGCACATTTTCACCGGGTGTTGTGAGCTTTCGCACTGTAGATGATATGGCCGGTACGACCCCTGTGCAAAAAATCAGGCTGTCTCTTTCGATTTTAAGCCCATGGCGTCTGTCCCACCACGAAATATACGCATCATTCCACTCATCCGGAATGATGGAATAGCCAAACACTCCGTGAGAAACACGCGCTGATATTGCCTCTATTATCTGTGGAGCTGTCTTAAAATCCATATCTGCTACCCACATCGGGAGCTCATTTTCTGCCACATCCCACTTTAGTGAGCCTGTATTTCTTCTGTCTACAACGGTGTCAAAATCATACATAGATTATTTTCCCTCACATATTATCTTAGTCTTTGATGGGTCAACTCTGTCCTTTTCGATAGTCAGTGTGCCAATCTCTTTTGCCCTTATCACTCCGCTTGTCGGATTTAAAACACTGTCCACCTTACTGCAAATCTCTGCATCTACCGATGAATACTCAAAGGCAAGCGTAGTGTTTATCAGCTTGCAGTTTTTCATAACGAGATTGTCTATATAGCAAAGCCCCTGTAAGCTTTCGATTGTGCAGTTTATCAGTGTCAGATTCTTTGCGTTCCAGCCAAGGTATTCACCTGTAATAAATGAATCATAGACTGTGACATTTTCCGTATTCCAGAAGGCATCCTTTGAGATAAGCTTTGAATCGTGCACCTCTACATTTCTTGAGCCGTCAAACGAATAGTTGCCGACCAGCTGGAAATTCTTCATGATAAGATTATTTGTATTCATGCCAAAATAATCTCCCTTTGCCGAAACATTCTCGATATCGACATGATCACAGCTCCAGAGGGTCTCCTGGGCATTTGGAAACGTCACATTTTTAAGCTTTAAGTAATTGCAGCGCCTGAAGTTCTTAGGTGCCTCAACTATTGAATCAGTGACAGAGATATTGTCTGTATACCAGACACCCGCACGCGCCATGTCAAACCATGTACAGTCCTTTACAGCTATGTCACTACAGTACCATAGCGGATATTTCCATCTAAAAAAACAGCCTGTCAGGCTAATGCCATGGCTCTCCTTAAGAGGTGACTCTCCGTCATCAAAAATTGTATCATATATATCCAGGTCGTTGCTTGCAAACAAGGCTCTTTCGCCTGTCAGAAACTCCTGATGGATTTGTTTTCTTTCGCTCATTATATATACTCCTTTTTCCCGGTAATTCTAAATAATTATCTGCCATAAAATCAAATAACCGCCGGGCACATAATATATGCAGCCCGACAGTTATCATTATACCCCAAACCATACTGAATTTATAGTATTTTATATAAGTTTAATATTACAAAATTAATATTAAGAGCCTGATATTTACAGCTCAAGCCCGTCAAGTATGCTCTTAAGTGCATCAGCAGACTCCTTGAGCTTTAAAGCTTCCTCACCGTTTAACTCGATTGGGATATCGCTCTCCACTCCGTTTGCTCCAACGATTGCAGGCATTGAGAGAACCACACCGTCGATGCCGTACTGTCCGTGCATCATGTGTGAAACAGGAAGAATAGACTTCTCATCACGCATGATTACCTCGCAGATACGTCTGACCGACATAGCGATACCATAATATGTCGCATGCTTTCTGTTAATTATCTCGTAAGCACTGTTCTTTACGTTTGCAGCGATTTCCTCTGTATTCTCCTTGTGCTTGTAGTGACCTCTCATCTCGCACATCTTGTGAAGCTCCACTCCGGAAACATTGGCTGATGACCATGCAACCACCTCACTGTCTCCATGCTCACCTACTATAAATGCATGTACGCTTCGGCTGTCCACCTCAAGGTGCTCTCCAAGCGCGTACTTAAGTCTTGCACTGTCAAGCACGGTACCTGAACCGATGACACGCTCCTCAGGAAGTCCTGAAAGCTTCAGTGCCACCTGTGTTAAAATATCTACAGGATTTGCAACGATAAGTAAGATTCCACCGAAATTTCTCTTTGCAATCTCAGGAATGATGCTCTTGAAGATTGCAACATTTTTATTTACCAGATCAAGTCTTGTCTCGCCCGGCTTTTGGCCTGCACCTGCAGAAACAACAATGATAGCAGCATCTGCCACATCATCATAACCGCCTGCATATATCTTCATAGGTCTGGCAAAAGGAATACCGTGGCTTATATCCATCGCCTCTCCCTCAGCCTTGTCTTTATCAGCGTCAATGAGAACTATCTCAGAAAAAAGACCGCTCTGCATAAGTGCAAAAACTGATGCCGAACCAACGAATCCACATCCGATCATGACAGCCTTTCTTGGGTTTGTCTTAACAACTGCGCTAGTTTTATTGCTCATGTACGTTCCTCTCTTTCTTAAACTATAATTCAAATAGTTGCTTTTTATTATAACTATTCATCCCAAACACAAATTCTCAATATCTGCTTTGTTATCAGTAGTTCTGAATAATTATCTTTTATTTATATTATACCCGCATTGTACATATAATCCGTTGTAAAAACAACAAATTACTTGATAAAATACAATCAATAGCCCATTGTTCCCATTTTTATACAATTATAATGCAGATTTTCACATAAAAAGCGCAATATTAAAAAGCAAACCGGACCAATACAGCTGAATGAATTGTCATTTAGCATATTGATCCGGTTATATTAAAATGCTGTATCCGCTTATTTTGTGCTTGAATTTCTGTACTCAAGCGGTGTCATTCCATACAGCTTCTTGAACTGTCTGTTAAAATGCTCCACGTTCTGATATCCTGCCTCGATTGCGATATTCTCAACAGTTGTGATGCTGTTTCTCAGCAGTGTACGTGCCTTCTTCATCTTGGCATTGGTGACCAGCTCCCCGAAAGTCTTGCCTGATTTCTCCTTTATGTACTTGGAGATATACGGCTCCGTCAGGTTGAACTGTGCAGCCATGTCTGCAAGCGATACTGTCTTGTAGTTGGCCTGGATGAAGTTGAGCATTGCAATATAGCGCTCATCCTTCACGTGACTGTCAGCCTTGGTGGCAAGGTAATGGTTTACCGCAACAACAAGCGCTCCGATTGATGCCTTGATGATATCCTCATCCACACCTGCGCCCCAGAACATACTGCCGTCAACTGTGATACCCACATACGCCATAGCCTTTGATGAAGATCCGTGTGAAAGCGAATGCTCCTCGTATACAGTGAGCTCAAAGCTGATGTCAAAATACTGCTTAATTATATTGCTGACTGCATCGAGACGGCCGTTTCCATTGGCATCTACCTTTCTGGTGCTGTCATTGTGTAAAATAACTGCCTCTGCGAAAATGCCGTTTACCTGCTTAAAGTGGCACTCCGGTATAGTGAAATATGGATGAAAATCCACATAATTGTCTGTAAAGATACTGTGTACCCACTCAGGTGAAAGCTCCTTGTGCTCCTCGTCCGATACCTGCTTGACCATGTATCCGACCTGCTCTCTCATCTGCTGTGGCACATTGATACCGAAGCTCTGCTTAAGGATATATGCCACTCCGCCCTTTCCTGACTGGCTGTTGATACGGATAACATCAGCCTCGTATGTCCTGCCGACATCCTTTGGATCTATAGGCAGATATGGAACCGTCCACTTATCAAGCTTCTTTTCCTCTCTCCATGCCATGCCCTTTGAGATTGCATCCTGATGTGAGCCTGAAAAAGCAGAAAAAACAAGGTCTCCCGCATATGGCTGTCTCTCGCCTACCTTCATTCTGGTAAATGTCTCATACTTCTCCCTGATCTCAGGCAGATTTGAAAAATCAAGCTGTGGATCCACTCCATGTGAGTAAAGATTCATGGCAAGTGTCACGATATCTACATTTCCTGTTCTCTCACCGTTTCCAAACAGCGTACCCTCTATCTCCTCAGCTCCTGCAAGCACACCAAGCTCTGATGTGGCAACACCGCAGCCTCTGTCATTATGAGGATGTAAGCAAAGCACTACTCCGTCTCTATACTTGAGGTGCTTGTTGATATACTCTATCTGTGTGGCAAAAACATGTGGCATAGCATTCTCTACTGTGGTAGGGATATTGATGATGGCCTTATTATCAGCCTTTGGCTGCCATACATCAAGCACAGCGTTGCACACATCAACCGCATAATCCACCTCAGTGCCCGAAAAGCTCTCCGGTGAATACTGGAAACGGAAATTACCGTCAGTCTCTGCTGCAAGGTCTCTCAGTAAAACAGCTCCGTCAACTGCAAGCTGCTTTATCTCTTCCTTTGACTTCTTAAACACCTGCTCACGCTGTGCAACAGATGTGGAATTGTACAGATGTACAACTGCTCTCGGTGCTCCCTCAAGTGCCTTGAAGGTCTTCTTGATGATATGCTCTCTGGCCTGTGTCAGCACATGTATAGTGACATCATCAGGAATCATATCCCTCTCAATAAGAGCTCTCGTGAAATTGAACTCTGTCTCAGAGGCTGCCGGGAAACCTACCTCGATTTCCTTAAAGCCTATATCTACAAGCATCTTAAAGAAGTCAAGCTTCTCCTCAAGACTCATCGGCTCGATTAGAGCCTGATTGCCATCACGTAAATCAACCGAACACCACAGTGGTGCTTTATCTATATAATCCTTCTTAACCCAGTCATAAGTGCATTCAGGAGGCAGAAAATAACTGCGCTCGTATTTTTCATATCCTTTCATCTTAAAACCTCTTTTCGTTTGAACTGATATAATTGTAACACATAAGCGCAGTTATTGGAATGATTATATTTAATCACTTTAATTGATGTAATTTAATTTTTTATAAAAATATAATCAACTTTATTGATTTTGATTATTCTAATCAGATATTTAGGCTAAAATATCCGGCTAATCCTCTCTCTTATTACCCCAGAAAAACAATGCAACTGTTCCCGGACCTGTGTGGCTTCCTATAGTCGTACCGATATCATTTATCTCTACTTTTCCCTTCATCTTAGGGAAGGCAGCCTCTATCAGATCAGCTACGGCTTTAGCATCCTCATAGCATGCAGAATTTGATATATAGACCTTATCCGAATAATCGGCACCGTCCTTGCAGAGTGCCTGCATCTTCACAAGCATCTCCTTTATTGCCTTCTTTTTGGTGCGGATTTTCTCACGCACAATAAGCTTTCCCTCATTGCTCACATTCATGAAAGGACAGATATTAAGCACATTTCCCACGAATCCCGCGGTCTTTGAGATACGGCCGCCCCTGATAAAAAATGTAAGGTCTGATGAGAAGAACCAGTGATTCACCTCAAGTCTGTGCTCCATGGTCCAATCAGCCAGTGTATCAATATCCATGCCACTATCCCTAAGGTCAGCGAGCTTATCCATCAAAAGACCAAAGCCTGACGATGCTGCCAGCGAATCAATCACATATATCTTTCTGTCAGGGTATTCCTCCTTAAGAGCCTCCTTTGCAAGCCTCGCCGAGTTGACTGTACCTGATATACCTGAGCTTAGTGTACAGTGAAGCACATCATATCCCTCATCCAGAAACTGCCTGAAGTACTCCATGTACTCCTCCTGATTGATCTGCGAGGTCTTTGTCATGGCACCTGCCTCCATTGCCTTGTAGAAATCAGGCAGTGGCATGGACTGTCCTAAATCATCCATATACTCTTTACCGTCAAGCTCATAGTGAAAGCACGCGTACTTAATATTTCTCTCGAGCATATGCTCCCTGGTAAGATCTGCTGTTGAACAGCAGCTAATCACATAATTTGACATATTATTTTCCTTTACCTTTTGACCTTTTATCATTATATGTAGTCAGATACATATGGTATCTCATGATATAAAATATCGTCAAGCTTTGCAACAGCATCATACGTAGCCTGTATTTTGCCCATCTGCAAAAGCTTCTCAGCACTCTTGTAGCCTAAAAGCAGTGTGGTAAACGTGCCAATAGACATGCTTAGGTGATGCTGTGGCTTTTTGTCGGTGAGAGCACAGTGCCCTTTCTCAAAATCAATGACAAATGTGCCATTGTTCCACGGAAGAAGGTCATCTGCTATCTCGAAGCTAAAGCAGCCGCCCGGGCCATCCGGGTCACAGTTATACTGTGATATAAACTGCGCCACGTCGATGATTCTGCCCATGGCGTATGGTCTTATTGTCTCCTTTATATCACTGTCATCGAGCTCAAAAGCGATTGGCTCGCTGTAATAGTTGTTGCCTCTGACCTCATCAATCATGGAATCGTGCGCATGAATGTACTCCCACAGACCAAGCTGCGCCTCACGGTTTAAGTAGATGAGCTCCTTGATGTGCATGACATCGGAGCTGATAAGATACACCATATAGCCACACGGTTCATCATCCTCGTTATAGTAGATGGCGACCATCGTATCGTCCTCATCCCAGCGGAAGTACTCCTCCCAAGCCAGATTGTTTCTGTACAGACAGCCGTGAGTCTTCGCGGCAAAGTGAGTATGAAGCTTCTTAAACTGCTCGTCATCCCACTGCACACGGCGCACATAGCCCGGCTCCTTAAGCTTTGTAGGAATCTGTCTGTCCTTTATCACATATGTCATCTTGTTTGAGATAATCTCCCAGCCAAGCCCTCTGTAAAGAGGTATAGAGTATGGATACAAAAGGGCAAACGACTTGTTGCTATCGCGCATCCTCGTAAGACTCTTTCTCATAAGCTTCTTCATGATACCATGGCCTGTGTACTCAGGATACGTGCACACGCTTGTGACAAAGCCTACCTCGTAGCGCTCACCATATATATTCATATCAAGCGGATATACCGCAAACTGAGCCACAAGCTCCTCTTTGTTGTCTATGATATTGAAGCAGCCAAGCACATCAGCTCTCTCAAGCACCGGAAACTTCGACTGCTTGATTTCATCATCTTTCCAACCGGTCTCGGCAAGATCTGCCTCTGTTACCTGAAAAGCATAACGAAGCAGTGCATTGTATTCCTCCGCATCGTCCTTTGTCAATACTCTTATCTTAAATTCATCTGATTTAAAAGAATGCATAGTGTCCTTTCTCACCTGTCTTTACTGTATGACCATACATATTTTCCGAAATAATCCTAAAAATATAACAGTCCCAAATTCCTAAAAAGTCAATCTTTTGACTCAATAATGATAAATTTTCCTCTATGGATATCAATCACTGCATGGTCATCAATTATTTCATTGGATATGCCAAGCGATGTAAATCTGTCAAAGGAATAATCCGTAACAGGATACTTAAAGCCTCTAAGGCTCACCTCATTGTCGTCTGTCACTGCTATAAGCGAGACAAACCTGCCATACTGTGCTGATTTTTCAATGGTTACGGGCCTATCAGCCATCCTTATACGGTTGTTTGTGTCGATAATGCTGATATCAGTTCCACTTTCCAATCCTATTCCTAAAAGTGAAATATTGCCGAGCACATGGTCTATTCTGCTTCCTGTTGCTCCGAGCAACACTATGCTTCGTGCACCCTCGCTTATGGCAAGTCTTATGGCATACTCTGTATCAGTATCATCCTTTATTGGATTGAGCCTGTGTATCTCGGTCTGTCCCTTTCTCTCAAAATACTCTAAGGCCTTTGTCGTGGCTGAATCGAAATCACCTACAATTATATCAGGCATGACACCGTTTTCGTACAGGAAATCCATTCCGCTGTCAGCCGCAATTATGGCATCTATTCCGTCAGTCTTTATCTCATTTAAGCCGAATTCCTTATCTATTTTTCCACCACATACAATCAAATACCTCATTTTATCCACCTTCTTATAAATAACATATCCACATTTGATACAGCCCCGGAAGCATTTCCGTTTTAACCTGCATCTGTTACATCATGATATTCAGAAAACCATTTACATTTTCTTCTATATCTCCGTTAAACACCGCACTTCCCGCAACAATGATATTGGCTCCTGCC
>ULXE01039173.1_pt1 | contig 13614 bp, 9 predicted proteins | sample 1961001 | NCBI WGS metagenome assembly ULXE01 (sample SAMEA4835831, study PRJEB28245) | human gut metagenome | biome: gut microbiome; material: fecal sample | place: Denmark | collected 2008
AGCGTTTTTTGAGCGAATACAAAAAAGGCATTATTGTGCAGTATACCATGCAGCTTGACCCTACCGGCCCGGCAGATTTTGAGCGTGCGGATTTGCAGCTGAGCAATGAACTTCTTCGCATTTTGCTGGAACTGGAACGCGAAGCGTTTTTGCTTAACCATTATAAGGCGTTCGCGCTTAAAGCGGGGCGCTGCCGTTTGTGCGAAAAATGTAATCTGGAGCATTGCGTGCATCCAACCAAAGCACGCCCCTCGCTGGAAGCCTGCGGCATAGATGTGTTCGCGTTGGCGCGTGACAATGGTTTTGACATGGATGTAGTAACCGGGCCGATAACCAAACTGGATATTTACGGCATGGTGCTGGTGGAATAATTGTTTACAAATTTGTCAACGGGTGTTTGCCGTTATGGCTTTAAAAGCAAAAACGAAAATGATATAATTATACTATTAGATAATTTTTATATTTTATATAGAACAGGATGTGGATTGATTAATGAAATTAGTTTCGTGGAATGTAAATGGCTTAAGAGCATGCATGAATAAGGGCTTTAAAAATTTTATGGACAGTGTTGACGCCGATGTTTTCTGCGTGCAGGAAACCAAGATGCAGCGTGAGCAGGCTAACTTTGAGTTTCCCGGTTATTTTGAATACTGGAACAGCGCCGAGAAAAAAGGTTATTCCGGCACGGCAATTTTCAGTAAAACGGAACCAATCAGTGTAACTTACGATATGGGCATTGAAGAACACGATAAGGAAGGACGCATTATTTGTGCGGAATACGATAGGTTTTATCTTGTCAACGTTTATGTGCCCAACGCCCAGCGTGATTTGGCACGTTTGCCGTACCGCGTAACGTGGGAAGATGCATTCCGCAGTTATGTCGGCGAACTGAACGCCAGGAAACCGGTGCTTATCTGCGGCGATATGAATGTGGCGCGTAATTTTATTGATATTAAAAACGCCAAAAACAATGTCGGCAATGCCGGTTTTACCAACGAAGAACGTGCAAAGATGGAAGAACTTTTGCAGTCCGGCTTTGTGGATTCTTACCGCCATTTATATCCGGATAAGGAGGGCGCTTATACATGGTGGTCCTACATGTTTAAAGCACGCGAAAAGAACGTGGGATGGCGTATTGACTACTTCCTTGTATCACAGAAAATGCAGGACGAAATTGAGGATGCATTGATTTACCCCGAAATTATGGGCAGCGACCACTGCCCCGTAGGTTTGATTTTAAAATAATGCTGTGAGGCGTTAATTATGGATTTTAACATAAAAGCACCGTTTGAGCCTGCCGGTGACCAACCGCAGGCCATAGAAGAACTTGTTGACGGTGTAAACAAAGGGCTGCATACGCAGGTACTTCTGGGCGCAACCGGCACCGGCAAAACCTATACCATTGCGCAGGTTATTAACCGCGTGCGCAAACCTACGCTTGTTATTGCGCACAACAAAACACTTGCGGCCCAGCTTGCCAGCGAGTTAAAGGCGTTTTTCCCGGATAATGCGGTTGAATATTTTGTATCTTACTACGATTATTATCAGCCGGAAGCCTATATTCCGCAGAGCGATACTTATATTGAAAAGGACGCTTCCATTAACGACGAGATTGATAAACTGCGCCACTCTGCCACCAGCGCGCTGTTTGAACGCCGCGACGTAATTATTGTTGCCAGTGTATCGTGCATTTATGGCCTGGGCGCACCGCAGGAATACTATGATATGGTGCTTTCGCTGAGGACGGGGCAGATTATTGACCGCCAGGCAATTTTGCGCAAGCTGGTGGAAATTCAGTATGACCGCAATGATATTGCTTTTCAGCGCGGCACATTCCGCGTACGCGGTGATGTTATTGAAGTTATTCCTGCCGGTTACAACGAAAAAGCCGTGCGCATAGAAATGTTTGATGACGAAGTAGACCGCATACTGGAAATTGATGTGCTGACCGGTGAAGTGCTGGCGCAGCGCACGCATGTGGCAATTTTTCCGGCGTCGCACTATGTAACTTCGCGCGAGAATCTGGAACGCGCAATGGAGGACATAAAGGTTGAGCTGAAAGAACGGCTGGAATACCTGAATGAGCATAATAAGCTGCTGGAGGCTCAGCGCCTTGAACAGCGCACAAACTACGATTTGGAAATGATGAACGAAATGGGCTACTGCTCCGGCATCGAAAACTATTCGCGCCATCTGGCAGGGCGCAAAGCTGGAGAAGCGCCGTTTACGCTGGTAAATTATTTTCCGGATGATTTTTTGCTGGTGGTTGACGAATCGCACGTTACGCTGCCGCAGATACGCGCTATGTACGCCGGTGACCGCTCGCGAAAGGAGATGCTTGTGGAGCATGGTTTCCGCCTGCCGTCGGCGTTTGATAACCGCCCGTTGACTTTTGACGAGTTTCAGTCGCAGATAAAGCAGGCAATTTACGTATCGGCAACGCCTGCCAAGTACGAACTGGAACATGCCGATAAGGTCGTGGAGCAGATTATTCGCCCGACAGGGCTTTTGGACCCCAAAATTGAAATACGCCCGATTAAGGGGCAGATTGACGATTTGCTGACGGAAATAAATAAAGTAACCGCCGCCGGTGAGCGCACGCTGGTAACAACGCTGACCAAGCGCATGGCGGAGGATTTGACGGATTACTTAAAAACTGCCGGTGTACGCGTGCGTTACCTGCATTCGGAAATTGCCACGATTGAGCGCGGTGCGATTATTGACGACCTGCGCAGCGGCAAGTTTGACGTGCTGGTAGGCATTAACCTTCTGCGTGAAGGGCTTGATTTGCCGGAAGTTTCGCTGATAGCCATTCTGGATGCCGATAAGGAAGGATTCCTGCGCAGCGATACTTCTATGATTCAGACTATTGGGCGTGCGGCCCGCAACGAGCACGGGCGCGTAATTATGTACGCCGACCGCATAACGGATTCGATGCAGCGCGCCATTGACGAAACTGAACGCCGCCGCGAAAAACAGGCGGCTTACAATAAAGAACACGGCATTACGCCGAAAACAGTTTACAAAGAGCAGCGTCAGCTGATTAAGCTGACCAAGGTTGCCGAAGAAACCGGCATTGATGATTACAGTGAAAAGGCACTGAAAAAACGCAGCATTAAAGAAATTGAAAAACTGGCGCGCACGCTGGAAAAAGAAATGACGGAAGCCGCCAAAGCGCTTGACTTTGAACGCGCCGCCGAACTGCGCGACCGTTTGATTGTAACCAAAGGGCTGCTGGGTGAAAAATTAGTACCTAAGAAACGTAAAAAATAGAGGAAAACATGAAAGACCAGATTATTGTAAAAGGAGCAAGACAGCATAATTTAAAAAATATTACCGTGGAAATACCGCGCGACAAACTGGTGGTAATTACGGGTTTAAGCGGCAGCGGCAAATCGTCGCTGGCGTTTGATACGATTTATGCCGAAGGGCAGCGTCGCTATGTGGAATCGCTTTCGGCCTATGCCCGCCAGTTTTTGGGGCAGATGGACAAGCCTGATGTTGATTATATTGAAGGGTTAAGCCCTGCAATTTCCATCGATCAGAAAACAACCAGCCGCAACCCGCGTTCTACCGTTGGTACCGTTACGGAAATTTACGATTATTTAAGGCTGCTGTTTGCGCGTATCGGCGAGCCGCACTGCCCTAAATGCGGCAAATTGATTGAACGCCAGACCGTACAGCAGATTGTTGACCATGTATTGGCCATGCCGCAGGGAACAAGGTTTATGGTAATGGCTCCGCTTGTACGCGGACGTAAGGGCGAACACGTAAAAATAATGGACGATATGCGCAAAGCAGGTTACGTGCGCATATTTGTTGACGGTGAAGTGCGCACTCTTGATGAAGAAATTAAGTTGGAAAAAAATAAAAAGCACAGCCTGTCCGTCGTTATCGACCGACTTGCTGTGCGCGACGGCATTACGCAGCGCCTTACAGATTCCGTGGAAACGGCGCTGAAGCTGGCGGAAGGGCTTGTTGAAATTAACGTTATCGGCGGCGAAACGCAGATGTACAGCGAAAATTTCGCGTGCAGCGACTGCGGCATCAGCCTGCCGGAAATTGAGCCGCGCCTGTTTTCGTTTAACAACCCTATGGGTGCCTGCCCGGCCTGCACCGGCCTTGGCATGAATATGGAACTGGATAAATCGCTGATTATTCCTGACGGCAGCAAAACTTTTGCCGAAGGCGTTATTGCTGCGCTTTCAACAAACCAGGAAGCCTACCATATGAAGCAGCTGGCAGCTGTTTTAAGCTACTACGGTTATTCGCTTGATACCGTATGGAACGACCTGCCCAAGGATATGCAGGAAATTTTGTGGTACGGCAGCGGCGAGCAGAAATTTTCGTTTATGTATGAAAATTTGCAGGGCGAAGTAAAAAAACATACTACGCCGTTTGAAGGCATAATTCCGCTTTTGCGCCGCCGTCACCGCGAAGCTTTTAGCGAACGTATGCGCCTTGATATTGAAAGCTTTATGACGAGCACGCCCTGCCCGGTGTGCCATGGCGCGCGCTTGAAACCGGAAGTGCTTTCGATACTCGTCGGCGGCAAAAATATTTGTGAAGTTACTGCCCTTACCGTGCGTGACGCGATAAACTTTTTTGAAACGCTGAACCTTACGGAACGCCAGCAGTTTATTGCCCGCCAGATTTTAAAGGAAATTTTGGCACGCTTACGTTTTTTAAATGATGTAGGGCTTGATTATTTAACGCTTGACCGTGCCGCAGGTACGTTAAGCGGCGGCGAAGCGCAGCGCATACGCCTTGCCACGCAGATTGGCAGCGGGCTTGTCGGCGTGCTGTACATTCTGGACGAGCCTTCTATCGGCCTGCATCAGCGTGACAACAGCAAACTTCTGGCAACCCTGCAGCACCTGCGCGACTTGGGCAACACGCTGCTGGTTGTTGAACATGACGAAGAAACCATGTATGCCGCAGACCAGATTATTGATATCGGCCCCGGTGCCGGTGAACACGGCGGGAACGTAGTTGCGCAGGGCACGGCAGATGAAATCAAACTGGTGGAAAACTCCGTTACCGGGCAGTATTTAAGCGGCCGCAAGTTTATTCCCGTGCCGAAAAAACGCCGTGAGTGTGACGGGCGCTATATAGAAATTATCGGTGCTAAAGCCAATAACCTTAAAAACATAGATGTAAAAATTCCGCTGGGCGTGTTTACCGTTGTTACCGGCGTCAGCGGCAGCGGCAAATCCACGCTGATTAACGATATTTTGTACAACGCGCTGGCGGCAAAACTGCACGGTGCACGTCTGCGCCCTTCGGAACATAAGGAAATACGCGGGCTGGAAAATATCGACAAAATTATTAATATCGACCAGTCACCGATTGGACGTACACCGCGCAGCAACCCGGCAACTTACACCGGTGTGTTTGATTTTATACGCGAACTGTTCAGTCAGACCAACGAGGCCAAAATGCGCGGCTACAAGCCGGGGCGTTTCAGCTTTAACGTAAAGGGAGGGCGCTGCGAAGCCTGCCGCGGCGACGGTATGAACAAGATTGAAATGAACTTTTTGCCGGATGTGTATGTGCCGTGTGAAGTTTGCCACGGAGCGCGCTATAACCGCGATACACTGGAAGTGCATTATAAAGGGAAAAGCATTGCCGAAGTGCTGGACATGACGGTAACGGAAGCCTGCGAATTTTTTAAAAACCTGCCGCGTATTGCACGCAAACTGCAGGTGCTGGAAGACGTCGGGCTGGGCTATATCCACCTGGGGCAGGCAGCAACAACGCTTAGCGGCGGCGAAGCGCAGCGCGTAAAACTGGCAACAGAACTCAGCCGCCGCAGCACCGGCAAAACGCTGTACATTCTGGACGAACCTACAACCGGCCTGCACATTGCCGATGTACACAAGCTGCTTGACGTTTTGCAGCGCCTTGTGGAAGCCGGTGACAGCGTCGTCGTTATCGAGCATAACCTTGATGTTATTAAAACTGCCGATTATTTGATTGACCTCGGCCCCGAAGGCGGCGATAAAGGCGGTACGCTTGTTGCCTGCGGCACGCCGGAAGAACTGGCCAAAGTAAAAAAATCCTACACTGGCCAGTATGTAAAACAGGTTTTAAAACAGGCTAAAGACAATGGGTGGTACCAATGAATGAAAATATAGCCAAAGCATTGGCGGTACTGCCCGATAAGCCTGGCGTATACCTGATGCATGACGAACACGGCAAGGTAATTTATGTCGGCAAGGCCGTTGTGCTTAAAAACCGCGTGCGCAGTTATTTCCGCAATCTGGCCTCGCATACGGTTAAGGTTAAGGCGCTGGTCAGCAAAGTTGCGGAAATTGAAACCATTGTTACCGACAGCGAAGTTGAAGCGCTGATTCTGGAGTGCAATCTCATCAAAAAATACCGTCCGCGCTACAACATTATGCTGAAGGACGATAAAACCTACCCTTATTTAAAGGTAACAATGGCGGAGGATTTTCCGCGTATTTATGTTACGCGGCGTCTTATCCGTGACGGCAGCAAATATTACGGCCCTTATGCCGATGCCGGTGCAATGCACGCCACGGTTAAGCTTTTGCGGACGATGTTCCCTTTGAGGACCTGCCGCAAAATGAACCAGGAGCGTCCCTGTCTGCAATATCACATTAAACGCTGCCTTGCGCCGTGTGCCGGTCTTGTCAGCAAGGAAGAATACGGGGCAATGATACGTAGCGTATGTATGGTGCTTGACGGACGTACGAGCGAACTGGAAAAAGACTTAAAGCAGCGTATGCAAAACGCTGCCGAAAACTATGCTTTTGAAGAAGCGGCGCGCCTGCGTGACCAGCTGGCGGCTGTAAAACGTCTGGATGAATCGCAGAAGGCGGTTACCAGCGGCGGCGATATGGATGTTGTGGGTTATGCTAAAGACGATACGGGTATTTGCCTGCAAATATTTTTTGTGCGCAGCGGCAAACTGATTGGGCGTGAGAATTTCTTTCTGCCCGACGGCGGTGACAGCAGGCAGGACGTGGTAACGGCGTTTATCAAGCAGTATTACAATGATGCTTCGTTTATACCGCGTGAGATAATTCTGCCGGATTTGCCGGAAGAAGATGAAACTGCGGTGCTTACTACCTGGCTGACGGAAAAAGCCGGGCACAAGGTTGAATTTATCCGCCCGCAGCGCGGAACCAAGCGCGATCTTTTACAGCTGGCTGATGAAAATGCGGGCAAACTTCTGGAAGAACGCCTGCGCAAGGGGAAAATCAGCTTAAAAACAGACGAAGAAGCTGCGGAAGAACTGCAAAAGGCACTGAACCTGCCTGACCCATTGGAACGCATGGACTGCTTTGATATTTCTCATACGCAGGGCTCGGAAACGGTTGCATCCATGGTTGTATTCCGCAACGGAAAACCGAGCAAAAAAGATTACCGCAAATATAAAATTGTCAGTGCCGAAGGCAAGCCCGACGATTTTAAATCCATGCAGGAGGTTGTTTACCGCCGCTATAAGGATTACGAGGATTTGCCGAGTTTGGTTGTTATTGACGGCGGCAAAGGGCAGCTGAGCAGCGCACTGGAGGTTATCCGCGGGCTGGGGCTGCATGAACTGCCTGTTATAGGCCTTGCCAAGCGCGAAGAAGAAATTTTTACCGAAGGCAGCCACGAAAGCATTATGCTGGACAGGGAATCGGCATCGCTGCATTTAATTCAGCGTATTCGCGACGAAGCGCACCGCTTTGCAATAACCTATCACCGCAAGCTGCGCGGCAAACGCAATCTGCGTTCGGTGTTAGACCATATCGATGGCATTGGCCCCAAACGGCGGCAGGCTTTGTGGCTTAAATTTAAGTCGATTGATGCCATTAAAGCGGCCAGCGTGGAAGAACTTGCGGATACGGAAAGCATGAATTATCCTGCGGCGCAGAAAATATATGATTTTTTCCGCATGGATTTGACGGAAAAAGCCGAAGTGTTAAAAAATTGAAACATTTTCAATAATTATTTTCTTTTAGAATAAAGTGTGCTATAATAGGCACATAAGCAGTAACGGCTTGAAAAGATTTAAAATGAAATAAAAGGAGATGGAATTTATGGCAAAATGGGTATGCAATATCTGCGGTTACATTTATGACCCCGAAGTAGGTGACCCGGACAACGGCATTGAAGCAGGCACCGCTTGGGAAGACGTACCGGAAGACTGGGTTTGCCCCCTTTGCGGCGTAGGCAAAGACCAGTTCAGCGAACAATAAGAAAATAAAAAACAGGCTTCGTACTTTTAATTAAGTATGAGGCCTGTTTTGTTTTTTAGATTAATGACTTTTTGCAGTTTTACTTTTTATAAAAGGTAGTTGTAACGAGAAAGCAGAGGGCTGTATTGTGAATTGCCTGCAAAAACTGCGGCGGCTGAAATTTTTATGCTGTAACTGCGAGAGGTCAGCTGCGTAGCCTGACCGGAATCGGAGGAGGCGCAGCATTTTTGTGGTGATGAACAGTACAGACCTCTGCTTTAATTAAAAGTAAATTACAAAAAAATAATTTTATATCACGCGCAGTTTTTATAATTCCGTGCCGTCTGCCAAATAGATAGTTTTTTCTTTGGCGGCGTTGGCAACTGTTTCGCCGATAAAGCCGCGTTTAACCATTGTATCAAGCACTAAATGCTGGCGTTTTTTGCAGCCTTCGGGATTTTCGTACGGGTTAAGCGCGGACGGTGCATACGGCAGCGAAGCGATAATCGCACATTCGGCAAGGTTCATTTCGGCAGGCGTTTTGCCGAAGTAACTTCGTGCAGCGGCAGTGATGCCGGTTGCTCCGTTGCCGAAGTAGGTAGTGTTAAAATACATTTCCAGAATCTGGTCTTTGCTGAAGTTGTCTTCCAGCATCAGCGAGAACATTACCTCATAAACTTTGCGGCTCATGGTTTGTTCCTGGCTTAAAAACATATTTTTGGCAAGCTGCTGCGTAAGTGTGCTGCCGCCCTGCACAATTTCGCCGGCAGAAATATTTACAAATGTTGCACGCAGTATGCCGCCCATATCAACGGCACCGTGGCGGTAAAAATCGTGGTCCTCTATGGCTACCAGTGCCTGCTGCATAGCTGTCGGTATATCGGGCAGTGCCGTCCATTCCATACCGGCAGTACGTTCCTTAACCGTGTTTTCAATAGTAAAGAGCATAAACATTTTTTGCAGTGGGTCAGGCCAGGTGTTACGCTCCGGCAGATAGGGCAAAATTGTCATCAGCGTGCTTTCTGTCTGCTGATATTCGCTGACAGAGTTTTCCTTTTCCGGCACCTGCGTTGTTTCTGCCTGCTGCGACGGCTGCGGGTCCGTTTCGTAGCCTGCTATATTGGGGTAGTACATAAAAAGCCCTGTTACAGCTGCCAGTATAATTAATAGTTTAATAAATTTTCCCATAATTACCTCACCTGTTTTCTTATATAATATTGTACCAAAAATTACGCCAAGGTAAAATTTAAATTTTATTTTTATTTTTTACCGAAAAAATTTTGAAAAAGGGATACTAAAGTAGTACAATATACATAATAATGGCATAGTGTTTTCTTTTTGCAAAAACTGGAAACAACTGCGAAAAATTTTAAAAATACTATTGATTAATTATACATAAAAGTTGTATAATTATAAAATCATAAATTCAAGGGAGGTTCGGTATGAGAGCAAGTGTTATCGGTGCAACCGGGTTTGCCGGTGCTGAGCTTTTAAGGCTTCTGGACGGGCATCCGCAGGCAGAACTGGCTTATATTACTTCTGAAAGCAGTACCGGTGAAGATATAGCCGCTATGTATCCGCATTTGCGCGGAAGAATAGACAAACAGCTTATTTCCATGAATGAGCTGGAAAAAATTGCAAAAGGCAGTGATGTAATATTTATCGCGCTTCCGCACGGGCATGCCATGAAGATTGGCAAAATGCTGCGCGGCAGCGGCGTTAAAATAATTGACCTTGGCGGTGATTACCGTTTCAGGGATGTAAAGGTGTTTGAAAAATGGTATAAAGTTCCGCATGCTGACCCTGAAGCAAAAGCTGTTTACGGGTTAACGGAATTGTACCGCAAAGATGTTGCCGGTGCTGAACTGGTGGCAAACCCCGGATGTTATACAACCTGCAGCATTCTGGCTCTGGTGCCGCTGCTGAAAGCAGGTTTAATTGAAACAAAGGGCATTGTTGTTGATGCCAAGTCCGGCACGACAGGAGCCGGGCGCGGGCTTAAACTTGGCAGCCTGTACTGCTCTGTTAACGAAAACTTCCACGCTTACGGCGTGGCAACACACAGGCATACGCCTGAGATTGAGCAGATTTATTCTGAATTTGCAGGTGAGGACGTTGTAATTCAGTTTACTCCGCACCTATTGCCGGTTGACCGCGGCATTTTGGCAACCTGCTATGCTATGCTTAAACCGGGCGTTACGGATGCCGATATTGAAAATGCTTTTAAAGAAATGTACGGCGGCGAATTTTTTATCCGCCTTTTAGGGAAAGGAGCATGCCCCGAAATTAAAAATATCAGGGCTTCCAATTATGTCGATATAGGTTGGCAGACGGATGCGCGCACCGGCAGGGTAATTGTAATGAGTGCGCTCGATAACCTTGTAAAAGGTGCTGCCGGGCAGGCCGTACAGAATATGAATGTAATGTTTGGCATTGATGAAACAACAGGGCTGCGTCAGCTGCCCGTATATCCTTAAGGAGGTTGGCTAATGAAAAAGATTGACGGTTGGGTTACAACGCCGCAGGGATTTTTGGCAGCCGGTGTTAAAGCCGGTATTAAAGCCAGCGGCAACCATGATGTAGCCGTTATTTACAGCACAGTGCCGGCGGCAACCGGCGCCGTGTTTACGCAGAATAAAATGTGTGCGGCACCTGTATTGGTAAGCCGCAAAGTTGCCGCAAAATCTTATGCGCAGGCTATTGTGGTAAACAGCGGCTGCGCTAACGCCTGCACCGGCGAACAGGGCTTAAAAGACGCCGAAGCAATGCAGGCACAGACGGCAGAACTTTTAGGTGTGGAAAACGACGCTGTTTATGTTTGCAGCACCGGCGTTATCGGGCATTTTATGCCGATGGATAAACTGGCAAATGGCATTGCCGATGCTGTTGACGCTATGGATGAAACCGGCGGTGAAAGCTGCGCCATGGCAATCCAGACAACGGATACTTTTATCAAGCATGCGGCTTATGAGTTTGAATTAGGCGGAAAAACTGTTAAAATTGCCGGTATAGCCAAAGGTGCCGGCATGATTCACCCCAATATGGCAACCATGCTTACCTTTTTAACTACCGATGCTGCTGTTGCGCCGGATGTTTTAAAACGCGCGGTTAAGGCTGCTGCGGATAAATCCTTTAATATGGTTGTTGTTGACGGCGATACAAGCACCAATGACAGTATGATTGTACTGGCTAACGGCCTTGCCGAAAACGAAATTATTGTAAGCGAAGAACATCCGGATTACCCGGCATTTTTTGAAGCCTTGCTGGCATGTGCGCAGGACCTTGCCAAAATGATTGCGCGCGACGGCGAAGGCGCTACCAAATTTTTGGAAGTAAACGTTGCCGGTGCTGCAACATGGGCAGAAGCCAAAACGGCTGCTATGGCCATTGCCAAATCCCCGCTTGTAAAAACGGCATTTTTTGGCAAAGACCCCAACTGGGGACGCATTGTTTGTGCAGCCGGTTACAGCGGCGCGCAGATGGAGCCTGATAAGGTAAACCTTGAAATCGGCGGCGTAAGGCTCGTGGAAAACGGCATGAACTGCAATGTTCCGCTTGAAAGCCTGAAAGACATTATGGAACAGCACGACATCAGCATGAAAATAGACCTTGGCGCAGGCAAAGAAGAAGCTACCGTCTGGACATGTGATTTCAGCTATGAATATGTTAAAATAAACGGTGAATACCACACCTGATATTAAATAACATTTTATTAACGGCTTTTGCCGGATTACAGGAGGAATAATCAATGTTACGTAACGAAGAAATTAAAATTTTGGTGGAAGCACTTCCGTACCTGAGAGATTTTAAAGGCAAGACCGTTGTTGTAAAATATGGCGGCAATGCTATGCTGAATGATGAAATTAAAAATAAAGTATTGCAGGATATTATTTTCCTGAAATGTGCAGGCCTGCGCCCGATTGTTGTTCACGGCGGCGGCCCGGAAATTACTGCACAAATGGTTAAGGCCGGCAAAAAGACCCAGTTTGTAGGTGGCCTGCGTGTAACTGATGAAGAATCGGTAGGCATTACGGAAATGGCACTGGTTGGCAAAATTAATACCGACCTTGTTGGCCGTTTGAACCGTTTGGGCGGTAAAGCAGTAGGCCTTAACGGCAAGGACGATAACCTCATTCAGGCAAGAAAACACCTTGCAGACGTTTATGAAAACGGTGAAGTAAACCTGGTTGACATTGGTTATGTAGGCACTGTTGAACACATTAACACCGAACTTTTAAACGTACTTCTGGATAACGACTTTATTCCCGTTATTGCACCGACCGGCGTAGGCGCAACCGGTGAAACTTATAACATCAATGCAGACAGCGTTGCCGGTGAAATTGCAGGCGCATTAAAAGCAGAAAAACTTCTGGTACTTACCGACGTAAAAGGCATTTATGCCGATTACCGCGATGAAAGCACCTTCCTTTCCACCATGACTTTTGAAAAAGCACAGGAACTTATCATTAAAGGCAATATCGACGGCGGCATGATTCCGAAAGTTAAAGCCTGCATTACCGCACTCAGCGGCGGCGCCAAGAAAGCACAGATTATTGACGGCCGTGCCGAACACAGCATTTTGATGGAAGTATTCAGTGATGAAGGCGTAGGCACCGAGGTTGTAAAAACTTTATAATTTTTTCTGAGGGGGCAAAAAGGTGAATAATATAGAAATCAGAGAACAGACAGATAAATATTACCTTCCGGTATTCGGCCGTTATCCGCTGGCCCTTACCCATGGCAAGGGCTGCATGGTTTATGACGCCGATGGCGAAGGTTATCTCGACTTTCTGGCAGGTATTGCCGTTAATTCTTTGGGCTATGCCCATCCGGCACTTGTTAAGGCAATCAGCGAACAGGCCGGTAAAATTATGCACTGCTCCAACGTATTTTATACGGATGTGCAGGCACGTGCAGTTAAACTTATCAGCGAAGCAACCGGTTTTGACCGTGTGTTTTTAGCCAACTGCGGTGCGGAAGCCAACGAAGGCGCAATTAAGCTGGCGCGCAAATACGGCCACAGCAAAAATGATGGCAAATACCGCATTATTACAGCTGTTCATTCCTTTCATGGGCGCACCATGATGACGGTAACGGCAACCGGCCAGCCTAAATACCAGCAGGGGTACGAACCGCTGCCGGCAGGTTTTGACTATGTTCCTTACGGTGACCTTGAAGCGCTGAAAGAAGTAATGGACGAAGATGTATGCTGCGTAATGCTGGAGCCTATTCAGGGCGAAGGCGGCGTGCATGTGCCCAGTGACGAATATTTGCAGGGCGCGCGCGCTTTGTGCGATAAATATGACGCATTGCTGATTTTTGACGAAATTCAGTCCGGTGTCGGCAGAACCGGCCAATGGTTTGCCTATATGCATACCGGTATTAAACCGGATGTACTTACCTTTGCCAAAGGCATTGGCGG
>ULXE01021439.1_pt1 | contig 13467 bp, 10 predicted proteins | sample 1961001 | NCBI WGS metagenome assembly ULXE01 (sample SAMEA4835831, study PRJEB28245) | human gut metagenome | biome: gut microbiome; material: fecal sample | place: Denmark | collected 2008
CAAGCCCCAAATACATACAACCGTGTACCAGCTTATCGGCTCCTTCGAATAAATAAAACTCCTGACTATGTACCGGATTCTTAGCCAGAGACAAATATGTAATTACAACCAATACTATAATCGTAGGGACAAACGCCAAAAATCTAAAAGGCCTCATATCTATTCACGTAATCTTTACAACAAACAAAAAGGTACAATTATCTCCTTTTTACAGAAATACTTGCTTTTGCAATCCTTTGACAAAGATAAAGTAAGCTAAGAATAAAAACAAATCACCCGATTTCTGCCAAGGATCAATCTACCTGTATCTCCTGTCACAAAGGCCTCATTTTCATTTACGACAAAACCAAATCCATTTGCATTTGGTTATATAATCTATCATTCATTTTTCACAAAAAGGATTACACTTTCATAGAAAAAGGGTTCTATTCCCTTTTTATTACGCTATTATATGGACAAATAAATTAAAATTTTATACTTTTGTAATTATATCTTGAACTAAAAATGGGAGAACGGACAAAATTCGCGACCAAGTTAGGAGTAATAGCCACCACGGTAGGATCGGCGGTAGGATTAGGAAATATTTGGAGATTCCCTTATGAAGCCGGAATGAACGGAGGGGGAGCATTCTTAATGATTTACATTCTATGTGTTCTTATATTAGGTGTTCCGGTTATGTGTGCCGAATTCATTATCGGAAGGAAATCCAAATCCGACACGGTAGACGCATTCAAAAAATTAATCCCCGGCAGTCGATGGTACTACATCGGATATATCGGAATATTGGCCTCGATTCTTATTTTAGGATATTATATGGTCATATCGGGTTGGACGCTCGAATATCTTTTTCAAGCAGCCTGTAACAATCTGACCGGAAAAACGGCAGCAGAATTCAAAGCTGAACAAAACGCATTTATCCAGAACGATTTTCGGCCGTTACTATGGATATACATTTTTCTCTTTATCAACTATATCATCATATCCAAGGGTGTACAGAAAGGAATCGAAAAAATGTCCAACATATTGATGCCTATACTGTTCATTATTCTCATCGTTTTTTGCATACGATCGTTAACACTACCCGAAGCCAACGAAGGGCTGAAATTTTTCCTACACCCCGATTTTTCGAAAATCACACCCCAAGTCATCGTACGGGCAATGGGGCAAGCATTCTTCTCTTTAAGTTTAGGTATGGGTATCCTCATCACCTATTCCTCCTACTTCAATAATAAAACTCATCTGATAAAAACAGCCAGCACGGTAGCGATACTCGACACAACCGTTGCTATTTTGGCCGGAGTAATTATATTCCCGGCTGTTTTCTCTTATGGTGTGGATCCTGTCGCCGGTCCCGATCTTGTATTTGTCACCCTCCCCAATGTATTCAATCAAATGCCGGTATCTGCGTTATGGTCTGCATTGTTTTTCTTACTCCTCACTGTGGCAGCTCTTACTTCCACCGTTTCTCTTTTCGAAGTTGCAGTTGCATTTTTTATCAACCACATGCATCTGTCAAGGAAAAAGGCAACCCGGACAATGATGATCATTGTTGCCATATTAAGCACTATCTGCTCTCTTTCTATCGGTTCATGGAGCCATATACGCATTTTTGGGAAAACCATATTCGATGCCTGCGATTACTTCTCAGCTATCATCTTGTTGCCGATAGGCGGACTGTTGATAAGTATTTTCATCGGGTGGATACTGAAACGAAATATCTCCCGGGAGGAATTGACTAACCGAAATAAATTGCACGAGCCACTATTCAACGCAATCTTTTTCTGTATCAAATACATAGCTCCAATCATCATCATTTTAATCTTTTTATCAGGATTTGGTATTATCTGATGGCACTTAAAAACGATTCTTTTTTCTCATTATCGAAAAGCGAACGCAGAGCGACTCTGTTATTGATTATCATTCTGTTAATCCTCACAGGAGCTCGCATTGCGCAATACTACTATCATTCACGAGAAAAGGTTGAAGTTACAATGGAATACGAATCATTTCAATCCGAACTGGAAGAATTCAATCGTTCTTTGAACCATCAAAACGAAAAAGCAAAAAATGCCGAACGGCAATCATCTAAAAGTTCCCGTCCTCCTAAAAGTTTAAAACCAGTTCCCCGGGAAGAATAGTGCCAAAGAAGTTTTTTTAAATCCATACCTTACTATTCAACAAAAAGAATTATCTTCGCTTAACATAACAGCAGGCCGGTATGCAATGCCTCTATCGGCAGGTCTTGTTATATGATTTCAAAACGTACAGCACTATGTTCCAGTGGATACAAAAAGAACCGTTGTCTTTGAATCTTGGTGGAGAATTGGTTTCCCTATCGAGACCATTAATCATGGGAATACTCAATATCACCCCCGACTCTTTTTACCCCGGAAGCCGTACTACGGAAGAAGAACAAATCGCCGAGCGACTGCATAAAATGGTGAATGAAGGCGCCGACATCATAGACATAGGAGCCTACTCCTCGCGACCTAATGCCGATGACATCTCACCCGACGAAGAGATGAAACGACTTTCGAAGGGACTCGATATTATCCGCAAACTATATCCCGATGCACGAGTTTCGGTCGATACATTTCGTGCCGATATAGCCGCTCGCTGTGTCCGGGAATACGGAGTACAGATGATCAACGACATATCGGGGGGAGAACTCGATTCTCAAATGTTCGAAACCATAGCCGAATTGAAAGTCGCCTATATTTTGATGCACATGAAAGGGACGCCCCAAACCATGATGCAACAAATCCGATACGAGCATATCATTCCCGAAATGCTTTACTATTTCTCAGAACGTATCGCCCGACTCGAAAGCCTCGGTGTCAACGATATCATTATCGATCCGGGATTCGGATTCAGCAAATCGGTCGACGACAACTACTTGCTCATGAACCGACTCGACGAATTTACCCGTATAGGCTACCCCTTATTGGTGGGAATATCTCGTAAATCAATGATATATAAATACTTTGGATACACTCCCGAAGAAAGTCTAAACGGAACTACAATCTTAAACACGCTGGCTTTATTAGGAGGAGTCGACATTTTGAGAGTACATGACGTAAAAGAAGCTGTGGAAGCGGTAAAAATAGTTTCAAAAACCATACAATCCGTAAAATAAAATGTTTTCATTCGGCATAAAAGATATTATCGACATACTCATCGTAGCCCTGCTTCTGTACACTCTTTACAAAATGATGAAAGAGTCGGGAACAATAAGCATATTCACCGGCGTATTAGCATTCGTGGGAGTATGGATCGTTGTAACGCAAATTCTCGACATGCGTCTCATCGGGTCTATCATGGACAAATTTATGAGTGTAGGTCTCCTTATACTCGTTATTTTGTTTCAAGATGAAATCAAGCGCTTTCTCGTACAACTCGGGTCGCACAAACGATGGAGATTCTTTTTCAATTTCTTCCTTAAACACAAAGATACCGGAGAAAAGCCCTATATCATGCCCATCGTACATGCCTGTATGAATATGTCCAAGACAAAAACCGGAGCCCTGATAGTCATCGAGCAAGGAGTTTCACTCGATAATTACAAAAATACCGGCGACACGATCAACGCAAATGTAAATGCAAGGCTCATCGAGAATATATTTTTCAAAAATAGTCCTTTACACGACGGAGCCATGATTATCGCCGATGATCGAATAGCCTCGGCAGCTTGCATATTACCGGTCTCGCACAATACGAGAATACCCAAATCGATGGGGCTAAGACATCGGTCGGCATTAGGTATAACCGAAGTAACCGATGCCCTTGCCGTCGTCGTATCGGAAGAAACGGGAAATATCTCTTTGGCTCACAATGGAAAAATAACGACCAAAATCTCAGGGAAGGACCTCGAACGTATGCTGGCACAAGAATCTATTGATTGACTCAAAACATCTGAATCGAAACAAAATCGCTCCACGGAAATCGTTCAGCATAAATCACGCGAGAACAGCTCGGGACATGAAGAATCACTTCCGACAGAATGGACGGATTAAAACCATCGGCCACCGCAGGAGGTATCGGAGCCTCGATATAAATATCTTTCAACCGGAGACAGCCTGTAAAAAGATGATCGCCGATACACGTCACCTCCTTACCGAAAACCACAGTCATAAGAGTCTTGATTTTACCGAAAGAAAAATTTTCAAATTTCAAATTCCTCCCCACATAAAGTTTTTCCAAAGGACAATTATAAAACAAATTATCTCCCACCAGCAAAGGTTTATTCCCATCGACAAATATCGCCTCTTTCAAAGAAATACAACTCCTGAATGCGTACACTCCTATCGTGTTCACATCACACCCTATCGACACCACCCCCAAAGACTCACATCTATAAAAAGCCAATTCACCTATATCCCGAACTTTATCCGGTATAACAACCGACGACAAATTATAACAACACCCGAATGCTCCTTCTCCGATAGACAATAGATTATCGGGGATTATCACTCTTGTCAATCGGGCACATTTATAAAAAGTATAATCTCCTATCTTATTATCCGAGGCACTATAATTTCCATAATAGGTATTTCCCCCATTTACAATATTTACCCCCGACAAATCCAAAACGGACAAACAACCGCCTGTCTCCTTTCCGTTTGCATCACACCCGCTCATCTCGCGAATGTATCTTAGGTCCGTGCCATTTAATTCCCCTATCAGTGTAAGCTCTACGATTCTGTATTTCAAATGAGACGCTATCAACGACGGTAGTGTACCAGCTTCATTCACACGAATAACCATACTCTTGTTACTGGGCCTTAATCTTCCGATCAACGCCCTTAACGACCACATAACACATTTCAAATTTTTCATAAATGCAATAAACTCTATAAAAGAACAATTCCCCCAACAATTAAAAATATAAGAAATCGTTTGTCCACCCAATAGAATACAAACTCAGTATGACAACAACATTATACGCAACCCAAACGTAAATTCGACTCCGTCAAAAAAACTTTATTCCCTCTTTATAAATAAAACTAAATACTTCAACACAACACGATCGCTATACTTCAAAGTAATTTTTGTATAGCGTCACAAATATTGGAAATGGCGAGTGCAGAGACAAACGAAAATCTTATCTCCAACTTGACTATGCCGAACCATATCCTATATTCGTATCTGCAAATATAATAAAATCTGTTATAACAGATATGAATCCTATTTGTAATACACAATTTTATATATATTATATAGATTCAGTCGATAATTGATGGTGATTTTCCTTGTATATCCTAACCCCTCTCCTATATCGCTAACGCAACACAGGGGAGAAGGGTAAATACAATCCCATTCCATTCGCTAAAATAATGAGACAGAAGGGCACTAAAACTCCTCCTTTGCCTTGTTCCGTAGCATTACGGGGTATTTCAGTTTTCATCACTATCGGAAATTAAAAACTCCTCCCTGCTGTGTCCCGTAGCCTTACGGGGTGTTTGGCAACGCTAAATATAGGGGAGGTGGCACGTAGTGACGGAGGGGTTAACCCTTACAGTCAAAAAAACTTATGAAATCTTTTTAACCCCTCTCCTCAGAAACGGGTGTTTCTTCGGTATCTCTCCTGTATCGCAACACAGGGGAGAAGGGGTGAATACAATCCCATTCAATTCGCTAAATTAATGTGGCAGAAAATAGAGCTGTCCCTACTTTCTACTTCCCCATTATATATCGACTAAACAAAAACATTTCTTGAATTTATTTAAAACAGTTGAGGCGTAGAGTATTTTCTACGCCTCAATACCCTATTTATATTGTAACTATTTTATCGATTAGCTCGCTTACGCTCCGTCTCATCTAAGATAATTTTACGTAAACGCAAATGATGAGGAGTCACCTCCACATATTCGTCTTCTTTTATATATTCGAGAGCTTCTTCCAAACTGAATATAACCGGTGGAACGATACGAGCCTTATCGTCTGCACCAGAAGCTCGCATATTCGTCAGTTTCTTCGACTTGGTAACATTCACCACTATATCGTTATCCTTAGCATTTTCCCCAACAACCTGTCCGGCATAAACTTCTTCCTGAGGGAAAATAAAGAACCGACCTCTATCTTGCAACTTATCGATAGCATAGGCATAGGCCGTACCCGCTTCCATCGCAATTAACGAGCCGTTTGTACGGCGGTCTATATCGCCTTTCCAGGGCTGATATTCCAAAAAGCGGTGAGCCATAATAGCTTCTCCCGCCGAAGCGGTCAGCACGTTGGTTCGCAATCCGATAATACCACGCGAAGGAATATGGAACTCGATGTGTATGCGATCGTTCTGCGTAGTCATCGATACCATCTCTCCTTTCCGGCGTGTAACCATATCGATAATCTTGCTGGCATATTCCTCTGGAAGATTGATTGTCAACAACTCCACCGGCTCACATTTCTGCCCGTCAATTTCCTTAATAATTACCTGAGGCTGTCCTACTTGCAACTCATATCCTTCACGTCGCATAGTTTCTATCAAGACCGACAAATGTAACACTCCACGTCCATAAACAGTCCACGCATCATCGGTATCGCCCCGCTCCACACGCAAAGCCAGATTTTTATCCAACTCTCTTGTCAAACGATCGGCTATATGCCTCGAAGTCACATATTTTCCATCTTTACCGAAAAAAGGAGAATCATTAATTGTAAACAACATAGACATGGTAGGCTCATCGATAGCGATTCTCGGTAAAGCCTCCGGTTCGACGACATCGGCTATGGTATCGCCAATTTCGAAATTTTCGATACCAATGAGTGCACAAATATCCCCCGAACCTACCGACTGAACTTTGGCACGTCCCATACCCTCGAAAACATCGAGCTCTTTAATCCGCTGTTTAACGACCGATCCGTCTTTCTTACACAAGGCCACGTCCATACCCTCTTTCAGCTCACCGCGATGAACACGGCCGACAGCAATACGTCCCACATAAGGAGAATAATCGAGCGAAGTAATCAACATCTGGGGTGTACCTTCGAGATACTGCGGTTCGGGTATATACTCGATAATCGCATCGAGCAAAGCGGTTATATTGTCGGTCGGTTTCCTCCAATCTGTCGAAAACCAACCCTGTTTGGCCGAACCGTATATCGTGGGGAAATCAAGTTGTTCTTCGGTTGCATCGAGACTAAACATAAGGTCGAGAACCATCTCTTGGACTTCGTCCGGGCGGCAATTAGGTTTATCCACTTTATTGATGACCACAACCGGTTTCAATCCCATTTCAATAGCCTTCTGCAAAACGAAACGAGTCTGAGGCATAGGGCCCTCGAAGGCATCGACTAACAGCAAACAGCCGTCGGCCATGTTGAGTACACGCTCTACCTCCCCACCGAAATCGGCGTGCCCCGGAGTATCGATAACATTGATCTTGTAATCCTTATAACGGATAGAAACATTCTTCGAAAGAATCGTAATTCCTCGCTCCCTTTCCAAATCGTTATTATCCAATATCAACTCCCCGGAATTCTGGTTCTCGCGAAAGAGATGCCCGGCCAATAACATTTTATCCACCAACGTAGTTTTACCGTGGTCGACGTGAGCGATAATCGCAATGTTTCTGATTTTTTGCATATAACCTATTTTAACCGCGCAAAGTTACTACATTTTTTTAAAATGATATATCACTTTCCCTCATTTAGTATTTAGAAGACTTTGCGAGCGTACGGAACAAGCTATAACAACGATGACTTTCTATCTTTGATTTTTAAATAAACATATCTCAAACCTGGCAACAACGGCTTCATAACAGTACTCGCCATTAAAAACAGCTGGGGATATCTCCCGATAAATGAAACCAACTTGTCTTTACAAGGTAACATCGGTTGATAAGTTACTAATAATTCTTTTCTATCTTTATATGACAAACGCCACCAATAACGAAGAATATTCATTTTATACATAAAAAAGTGATGTCTCATAATACAATTGGAAACATCTTTATCTTGTTCTTTATAAGCTATTTCCTTAATTCTATCACTTTGTTCGAAAAAGTTTACAATCTTATTCTTTTCACATCTAATTTTTGTTGTCTGAGAATCATACATAATATAATTATATACAACAATTGCAGCATATTGAATTCGATTCGCTATTCTTATACAATTAATAATATAGTCTGCATCTTCGAATCTAACATTTTCTCGAAATAATATGTTATTTTCTAACAAAAACAACCGACGATATGCACAAAGCCATGAGCTCCACGGAATTGAATTCCTTTTGATAAAATCGTGTCCCGACATTACATCTTGACTATCAAATTCCTCAATTATATTCTTTGTAGAACCATTACGTTCTACAAGGGCATAATCAAACTTCAAAATATCCAAATCTTTATTTTTTTCTATAACATTCCTAAGTAAAGGCAATGCGTTCGACTCAAAAGTATCATCTGCATCAATATACAAAATATAATCACCCTTAGCAACTTTTACACCTGTATTGCGAGCGCTTCCCTGTCGTCGATTTGTTTCATGATTAATCAATCGTATATTTTGATGAAATTTCCCATATTCCGAAATAACCTGTGCCGTATTATCTGTTGAACAGTCATTGACACAAATCACTTCAAAATCATCGTCCCCCAGTCCCTGCCGATAAATGCTGTCCAAACAATTTTTTATATACTGTTCCCCATTATAGACCGGAATAATAATAGAAAAAAACACACCCATAACAAAGCATTTTTAGTATGGGCAAAAGAACAAAACAGGATTAAATATTTTTAAAATAATATATCGCTGCGATCGCTACGAATTTGTAGACTTTTTAGCTACACCCTTATCGAAAGACTGGGTATATTCCGAAAAAAAATCGTAACCTAAAATACAAGAGATACGATATAACATCGATGAATCGATACTCGATTTTTGAAAAATTTTATACACATTGGTTCTATCGCAATGTAAGGCGGTGGCAAACCAAGTAACTGTACGACCTTGTTCGCGCAACTTTTTTTCTATGAGAGAACCGATGTGTATCATCGTATCGACATCGTGCGACTCCCCTACACGAGCTAAACAAACACAAAAAAGGCGTGAGAATCACACTCCTGCCTATCTCGGTGTCAGGCTCTCGCATCGCCCTTCTATAGAGATAAGCAACGCTGAAAGCCCACGCCGATATGCATATACGGCATGCGATAAATCGGCACGCCCTACTATATAACATATCCCGTAGACGTTCGGTTGCCTTCATCTTTGTATAGAAGTTCAAATTTGCGAGATTCGACACTCCAAAGACAAACGCTTGTAAACGCCTTTCCTAATAAAAAACTCCACCCCTCCATCTGGTTTGAAAACAAACAAGACCTATCCCGAAACCGGGGTATTCAGCGTGAAGTTTTGCAAATATACGCAATCGACCCGTTTTTTACAACTCATCAAATCTTCTTTTAAAAGAGATATTTTTTTTGTAAACTCAAAAACAAATGCTTACCTTTGTGCGCTCAATAATTTATTAACAACAAAACTCAAAGAAATGTATTTAGATTCTGAGAAAAAGAAAGAGATCTTTGAGAAATACGGAAAGTCCAATACTGATACTGGCTCACCCGAAGCTCAGATTGCATTATTTTCCTACCGTATTGCTCATTTGACTGAACATTTGAAGTCAAATCATAAAGATCATAGCACTGAACGAGCTCTTAAAATGTTGGTTGGTAAACGTCGTCGTTTGCTCGACTACCTCATCAAAGTCGACATCAACCGCTACCGTGCCATCATTGCACAAAAAGAGTTGGGTATCAGAAAGTAATTTTTCGCTACACAGCAACAAAAAAGCGATTCGTATTTTCCGAATCGCTTTTTTTGTTACCTCACATCGACGGTAAACCCTATTCGCGGTTCAGTCGATCATTCGTGGGGATATCGGCTCAATAGAAAATCAGAGGGGATTATCTTTTTATATCTCTACCCCCTCTCCCATACCGCTAACGCAACACAGGGGAAAAGTGCACAATGTATCCTTATACCGAAACTGAAACGCCACTTTCAATCCTCTCCCCCTGTGTTTCCATAAGGAAATATAGGGGGAGTGCCCGTAGGGCGAGGGGGTTAAACAACAGTCGAGCGAAGATGCAAAAAAATTATACACACCGCCCCTCCCCGAATCGCAAACGAGTTACTAATAAACACAACAAAGCTGCGGTTTTAAAGAATAATATTCTTTAAAACCGCAGCTATAAATCCCCTCCGCCTATATTCTTTCCAAAACCGTTTGAATAAGATCCGATACGGCTGTTTTATAATTAGGATTAGCATGATGTGCTACCCTATTAGCAATGATACTGCACACAGTCATTGCCTTGTGCCCCATAAGTTTAGCTAAACCTGCCAATGCCGAGCTTTCCATTTCATAATTAGTCACGACCTGCGAACCGTATTTGAAAGCCTCTATTTTCTTGTTCAGTTCAGGGTCGGCCAAAGGAATTCTCAATTCCCTGCCTTGTGGCCCATAGAAACCATTGGCAGAGATCGTGACACCTCGCACCATATCGTCACCGCCGATACGAGCGACCAATTCCGAATCGGCATCTACTACATAAGGAGCAGCCCATAAAGGATTCCACTTCACTAACTCACAAAAAGCTCTTTCAAAATCAAGGTCACAGACCCTATCCCGACCGGCATAAAAATTAAGCACACCATCGAAACCGATAGATTTCTCGGCTATTACAGGGGTCCCGATTGGTACATGAGGCTGTAATCCTCCCGAAGTACCTACCCTCACCAGAGTCAACTGTCGAAATTGAGGTTTCTCATATCGAGTGGAAAAATCGATATTTGCCAAAGCATCGAGTTCATTCACTACGATATCGATATTATCGGTTCCGATACCATGCGACAAACACATCACCGATTTACCCTTGTAAGTACCGCCAATCGTGTGAAACTCTCTGCTCGAAACTTCAAATTCATGTGTATCGAAAAACGATGCGACCAAATCGACCCGTCCCGGGTCTCCCACCAATATTATTTTATCCCGCAACTGCTCGGGCTGCAAATGCAAGTGAAATACACTACCGTCTGCATTGATAATAAACTCCGATTCTGGAAAATGTTTCATATATTTTTTCTTTTATACTAACACATCATTGCGTGATAGCAAACGAATATACAGATATAAATCTGTATATTCGAAATGGTTTATTCTAATTATATATAAAAAACATCTCTTTAAGATATAACACCCGTACTCTCTATCAAAAAAAAGTTCGATATATACAAATTTCCACTCAATCTTTCTTAGAAACGACTTTCTTTGAACTTTCAGCAGCCTTTGCCTCCTTCGCTTTTTTTGCTTCCGCTCGTTTAGAGTGTCGCTCAATCCGAGCCGATTTCAGCTCCTTTTGCAACATCTCTATTTCGGCCGACTGATTCCGAATCGTCGTCAATAAAGCGTTCAACTCTTCGTTTTCTATCGATTCGGGATATTGCGCTTCCACCCGTACGATAAAATCGCTGAGCACATTCATGTAATTGGTAAAAGCCTCATACGGACTATCGTAAGGGCTATAATGGCTATGCACAGCTCCGTCAGACAAATACTTCGTACACATATAATAGAAGTGATCGCTGGCTTGTAAATAATACCAGTCTTGTTTCAAACGACGGTCGTCACACAAGCGGACGCGCTCGGCAACTGAATAGAGCTTGCGGAACGCTTCGTTCTGCAACGTGTTTCCCAACCATGCACTGGTGTCCCGTGCTTCGTCGGCCCACGACATCGGATAAGGAACCGACAGCATATCGACCGGTTTCAATTTACTGATCGCCTCGGTCGGCGTACAGAACCCGACACCCTCTTGTTCGGCAAAACGAGGAAGGGCTTTCATAAACTCGAAAATACCCGATTCGCGAGGTTGCAATTCGCCCAATGTTTCGTAATTCATGAAAAGATTGACGATAGGTTCTTCTTCGGGATAATTCTTTACCCACGAAATAAACTTCTCTGCCGTTAAAGGATAATCGCTCCATTCGTAATTAGAGAAACGGAATGAAATATCATCGCTCATTTTGTAATTTTTCAACAACATTTTCAGCTTGGGAGCAGCAGCCGAACTATACAAATAATTCGGGCTCTTCCAACCCAAAATATGCTTCGCTCCCTCTGTAATAACGCCTTTGAATCCCATCGAAGCTATCATAGAGGCTATGTCGTCGGAAAATATCAACTCGGTATTTCTGAACACTTTGGGCTTCACGCCGAAAAGCTGCTCTATCTTCTCGTCGTGTTGTCTCACCTGCATCTTGAACTCCTCCGGATCGCACAACGATGCCAACGAGTGCGCATAAGTTTCGGACAAGAACTCCACACAATCGGTCTTGACCAATTCTTTCATGCTGTCGATAAATTCAGGCACACAAACTTCGAGTTGCTCCAAGGCTACCCCCGATATGGAAAAAGCCACCTTGAACTTACCATTGGCATTTTTAATCATTTCAAGTAATGTCGCATTCGCCGGGAGGTAAGAACGCTGAGCTATGCGAGTGATAATATCGTCATTGGCAAAATCATCATAGTAATAGTGATCGTTACCTATATCGAAGAAACGGTATCGTTTCAATCGAAACGGTTGATGAATTTGAAAATAGAAACAAATAGTTTTCATATAAGGTCGAGTTTTTTCATTAGTTATTATTGTGCATTACCTTGTGGTAAATATCGATTACTTTCTGTCCGGCATATTTCCATTTGATTTCGTTCACCTCCCGCTCTCCTTCTTCGCGCAGTTGCTTATAGATAGCAGGATAAGTGATTATAGAATAAATGGCATCGGCCATAGCATCGATATCCCAATAGTCGGTCTTAATGACATTGGTCAAAATCTCGGCACACCCCGACTGCTTCGAAATAATCGAAGGCACACCCACTTGCATGGCTTCGAGCGGAGAAATACCGAATGGTTCCGAAACCGAAGGCATCACATACACATCGCTGGCCTTCAACATTTCATAAACCTGCTTTCCTCTCAAAAATCCGGTAAAATGGAAACGGTCGGATATATTACGCTGAGCCGACAAGAGAATCATCTTATTCATCATATCTCCGCTCCCGGCCATGACGAACCTCACTCCATTGGTCTTCTTCAACACCCGCGCCGCAGCCTCCACAAAATACTCAGGGCCTTTTTGCATGGTAATGCGTCCCAAGAAAGTAACCACCTTTTCTTTCGGACTGTGAGGAACTTCTATCGATTTAATCTCGTCGCTCAAAGGCTCTACGGCATTGTGCACGGTCGTCACCTTCGCCGGATCGATATGATACTTTTCGATAACCGTCTGACGAGTCAGATTACTTACCGTAATAATATGGTCGGCATGCAACATACCGTCCCGTTCGATATTATACACCGTAGGATTTACATTACCCCGGCTTCGGTCGAAATCGGTCGCATGCACGTGAATAACCAGCGGTTTACCGCTCACTTGCTTGGCATGAATACCGGCCGGATA
>ULXE01007120.1_pt1 | contig 13336 bp, 9 predicted proteins | sample 1961001 | NCBI WGS metagenome assembly ULXE01 (sample SAMEA4835831, study PRJEB28245) | human gut metagenome | biome: gut microbiome; material: fecal sample | place: Denmark | collected 2008
TCTGCAAGTTCAGTGAAAAGCACGCTCTACTCCCGTCTCTATAACCTTATCGACCGTGACATGGTTAACCGTGAAGGCATGAGCTATCGCATCACCGATACCGGGCGCGCCTGGCTTGGAAAAGCGTTGCCTGCACGAAAAAGCGATCCGCGTAAAGAGCTGCTGGAAGCCGTGAAGCGCTACAACAAGCAGCAAAAAGAGCTGCTGCGCGAACAAATCAGCACGATGAACCCGTACAAATTTGAACAGCTGGTCGGTCAATTACTGGAAGCAATGGGCTACGAGCAGGTCGAAGTGACCAAAGCCTCTGGCGATAAAGGCGTGGACGTGATTGGTCAGGTGCAGGTCGGCATCACCACCATAACCGAGGTGGTGCAGGTCAAAAGAATGCAGAACACCATCACCCGCCCTTATATCGACCAGTTGCGCGGGGCATTGCCTTACCACAAAGCCATTCGCGGTACACTCATCACCACCGGGAAATTTGCGGCGAAATGTGCAGAAGCGGCGCTCTTTCCGGGTGCCGCGCCCATTACGCTTATCGACGGCGATCGTTTACTGGAACTGTTAATCGAAAATAACGTCGGCATTCGCCGCAGCAATGCAGTTGAATTGCTGGATGTAGATTTGCAGTTGTTTGATGAGCTGGAGATGGATTAAAGGGCGAAATCCGCCGCCTCAACCATTACAATAGCGACCCAATTTATCTGAACAGAGTTCATCATGGCCAAAGCACCAACTAAAAAAGCCAAAGCAAAGAAAGGCTTTGAAGAAACATTATGGGATACAGCAAACCAGCTTCGCGGTAGCGTTGAGTCCTCCGAATACAAGCACGTGGTGTTGAGCCTCGTGTTCCTGAAATTCATCAGCGATAAGTTTGAAGCACGCCGCAAAAAAATGATTGCCGATGGGCAAGCAGACTTCCTTGAGATGGAAGTGTTCTACCAGCAGGACAACATTTTCTACCTGCCGGAAGAGGCGCGCTGGTCATTTATCAAACAAAATGCCAAACAGGACGATATTGCGGTTCGTATTGACACCGCCCTCTCGACCATTGAGAAACGTAACCCAACCCTGAAAGGCGCGCTGCCAGACAACTACTTCAGCCGTCAGAATCTGGAAACCAAAAAACTGGCGTCACTGATTGATACCATCGACAACATCGAAACGCTGGCACACGAAACTGACGTTGAAACGTTATCGAAAGAAGACCTGGTCGGACGCGTTTACGAATACTTCCTCGGTAAGTTTGCCGCAACCGAAGGCAAAGGCGGTGGTGAGTTCTACACGCCCAAATGTGTGGTTACGCTGTTAACTGAAATGCTCGAACCCTTCCAGGGCAAAATTTATGATCCGTGCTGCGGCTCGGCGGGGATGTTTGTGCAGTCGGTGAAGTTTGTTGAGAGCCATCAGGGTAAAAGTCGTGATATCGCGCTGTATGGTCAGGAACTGACAGCCACGACGTATAAACTGGCAAAAATGAACCTCGCCATTCGCGGTCTTTCAGCTAACCTCGGCGAACGACCGGCAGACACCTTCTTTAGCGACCAGCACCCGGACCTGAAAGCCGACTACATTCTGGCGAATCCGCCCTTCAACCTGAAAGACTGGCGTAATGAAGCCGAATTAACCAAAGACCCACGTTTTGCTGGGTATCGTATGCCGCCAACCGGTAACGCCAACTACGGCTGGATTTTGCATATGCTCTCCAAGCTGTCGGCTAACGGCACAGCAGGTTTTGTGCTGGCAAACGGTTCGATGAGTTCTAACACCAGCGGTGAAGGCGAGATCCGTGCGCAGATGATCGAAAATGATCTGATCGACTGCATGATCGCCCTACCTGGACAGTTGTTCTACACCACGCAGATCCCGGTGTGTTTATGGTTTATGACCAAATCGAAGGCTGCCGACCCAGCCAAAGGTTATCGTGATCGTCAGGGCGAGACGCTGTTTATTGATGCGCGTAACCTCGGCACCATGATTAGCCGCACAACTAAAGAGTTAACGACGGAAGATATTGCCACAATCGCCGATACCTACCATGCCTGGCGCAGCACGCCGGAAGAACTGGCTGCACGGATTGCGCGTGGTGACAGCAAGCTGGAAAAATATGAAGACCAGGCAGGCTTCTGCAAAGTTGCGACCCTGCAAGATATTAAAGATAACGACTACGTGCTGACGCCGGGCCGCTATGTGGGTGCAGCCGAGCAGGAAGAGGACGGCGTGGCATTTGAGACAAAAATGCGCGAATTGTCGAAGACGTTGTTTGAGCAGATGAAGCAGGCGGAAGAACTGGATCGTGCGATTCGCAAGAATCTGGAGGCGCTGGGTTATGGGCTTTGATTTTCAGTTGTTAGAAAATGCAGGGATCCAGCTAATTGATGGTGACAGAGGCAAAAATTATCCTAAACATAATGATTTTATGGAGAATGGCTATTGTCTTTTCTTATCCGCTAAAAATGTCACTAAATCTGGTTTTCAATTTCAAGAAACATTATTTATCAATGAAACTAAAGATCGTGAACTAAGAGCAGGAAAGCTTAAGTACGGTGACATTGTTCTTACTACCCGTGGCACAGTAGGTAATGTTGCGTACTATGACAATAATAATCCATATAAACATATTAGAATCAACTCAGGAATGATTATCATTCGAGCTGATAATAAATTATGGAACCCTAAATTTCTATATTTCATATTAAAATCAGAACTATTAAAAGAACAGATCATTAATCTTATCTCTGGCTCTGCAGTGCCTCAACTACCCGCGAGAGATATTAGGAAATTTATATTACCAGTTATTAATAGAAGCCTTCAAAATAAAATTACTAATATTATATTAGATATTAATGATAAGGTTAATTTAAATATAGAAATTAACCAAACACTCGAAAAAATGTCCCAAACCCTGTTCAAATCATGGTTTGTGGATTTTGATCCGGTGATTGATAACGCGCTGGATGCAGGAAATCCAATCCCGGAAGCCCTGCAAGCTCGTGCCGAATTGCGTCAAAAAGTACGTAATAGTACAGATTTTAAACCGCTTCCGGCGGAAATTCGCTCGCTTTTCCCAAGTGAATTTGAAGAGACGGAGTTAGGTTGGGTGCCAGGAGGCTGGGAAACAAACCGACTGGAAAATATTTTAGAGCTGGCTTATGGGAAAGCACTCAAAAAAACAGAAAGAATCGAAGGAGATTATCCCGTTTATGGTTCTGGTGGGGTGGATGGTTCCCATAATGAGTTTCTTGTTAAAGGACCTGGTATTATTGTTGGAAGGAAAGGAACTGTTGGTTCATTGTATTGGGAGAACAAAGATTTTTACCCAATTGATACAGTATTTTATGTAAAACCTAAAAAGTACTTCTCGCTTGTTTACTGCTATCAGCTCTTGAAAACACTAGGATTAGAAAATATGAATACTGATGCGGCAGTCCCTGGGTTGAACAGAAACAATGCTTATCGTCTTGACGTCATAACACCAACACAAACAATCATTGCCCAATATACAAATATAGTACAAACGTTCAGGTATAAAATGGATTCAAATAATAATGAGATTGACAATCTAACCAACCTCCGCGACACCCTGCTCCCGAAACTCATCTCCGGTGAGCTATCCCTGGAAGATCTTCCGGATCTCACCACCGATACAGAAGCTGCATAACGCATTTTGCCCCTGTAAAATCAGGGGCTTTCTGGTAAGGTTTTCTACTGATACGGGAATGCTTACCAGAAATTAGCCAGGGTTGGAGCGCGATATGAGTCTCTCTTTCAGTGAAGCAAAATTAGAACAAGCGATCATTGAACTGTTACAGGATCAGGGATATCAACACCTGATCGGCGATAATGTCCCACGTTCGAGTCTCGATCAGGTCATTATCGAAGACGATCTCCGTCATTATTTAGCGGCACGCTACCAGCCTGATGGCATTACTGAAGAAGAGATTCAGCGACTGATCAAACAGTTCACCACACTTCCCGCCTCCGATCTTTATGAAAGCAACAAAACATTTTGTCGCTGGCTGGCAAATGGTTTTCTGTTCAAACGCGACAATCGGCAACAAAAAGATCTCTATATTGAATTGCTAGACACCCGGCATCTACCTGCCGCGCTGCGCCAGATATTTGACGCCGAAGATGTCCCGTTGCAACAGGCGGCGGAACTCCCGCCCTCCTATATTAATCCGCCGCTTAACCGGATTAAGATTGTTAACCAGCTTAAAATCTCCGGCAAAGATAATCAGACTCGTATTCCTGACGGCATTCTCTATATCAACGGTCTGCCACTGGTCGTCTTTGAATTTAAAAGTGCGGTGCGCGAGCAGGAAGCCAGTATTGGCGATGCCTGGAAGCAGCTCTGTAAACGCTACCGCCGGGATATTCCACAACTGTTTATCTACAACGCGCTCTGCATTATTAGCGATGGCGTTAATAACCGGATGGGCAACCTGTTTGCGCCCTATGAATATTTTTACTCATGGCGCAAAGTCACCGGTAATGAAAACCGTGAACAGGATGGAATTCCATCACTGCACTCAATGATTCAGGGGCTGTTTCATCCGGTACGTCTGCTGGATGTGATTAAAAACTTTATCTGCTTCCCGGATAAAGCCAAGCACGAAGTAAAAATTTGCTGCCGATATCCGCAGTACTATGCCGCCCGCAAACTCTATTACAGCATCAAGCAAGCGCGTAAACCTTTCGGTAGCGGTAAAGGCGGCACCTACTTTGGCGCAACGGGCTGTGGCAAAAGTTACACCATGCAATTTTTAACGCGTCTTTTGATGAAGAGCGTGGAGTTTGCCAGCCCGACCATTGTTTTGATCACCGACCGCACCGATCTGGACGATCAGCTTTCTGCGCAAATGTGCAACGCCAAAAATTACATTGGCGATGACACCATCGTTCCCGTTACCAGCCGTGAAGATTTGCGTAATCAACTGGCGGGACGCAATAGTGGCGGTGTATTCCTGACAACGATCCATAAATTCACCGAAGACACCGAACTCCTTTCTGAACGCAGCAATATCATTTGCATCTCGGACGAAGCACATCGCAGTCAGGTTAACCTCGACCAGAAAGTCATCGTCGATAAAGAAAGCGGAAAAGTGCGCAAAACTTATGGCTTTGCGAAATACCTGCACGATTCACTGCCAAACGCCACCTATGTTGGCTTTACCGGCACACCGATTGACGCGACGCTCGATGTCTTCGGTGAGGTGATCGACAGTTACACCATGACCGAATCCGTTCAGGATGAAATCACTGTACGCATCGTGTACGAAGGCCGTGCGGCTAAAGTGATCCTGGACTCCAGCAAACTGGAAGAAGTCGAAAAGTATTACGAAGAGTGCGCAAACGCAGGCTCCAATGAGTGGCAAATCGACGAAAGCAAAAAAGCCACCGCAACCATGAATGCGGTTCTGGGTGATGAAGACCGATTAAAAGCCCTCGCGGAAGATTTTGCCAAACATTATGAAAAACGCGTAGCCGAAGGTTCCACCGTAAAAGGCAAAGCCATGTTTGTTTGTGCCAGCCGTGAAATTGCCTGGGATTTCTACCGCCAGCTTAAAGCTATTCGCCCTGCCTGGTTTGAAGTGAAGCAAGCACCTGATGGCGTCGTCCTGACGGAACAGGAGCAGAAAGAGTTACCGCCTTCTGAAATGGTGAAGATGGTCATGACGCGCGGTAAAGATGACGACGAGACGCTTTATGATTTACTGGGCACAAAAGAATATCGTAAAGAGCTGGATAAGCAGTTCAAAAACGCTAAATCGAATTTCAAAATTGCCATTGTTGTTGATATGTGGCTGACCGGTTTTGACGTCCCGGAACTGGATACCATCTATATTGATAAGCCCTTACAAAAACATAACCTTATCCAGACTATTTCTCGCGTTAACCGTAAACTGGAAGGCAAAAGCAAAGGATTAGTGGTGGACTACATCGGCATTAAAAGTCAGATGAACCAGGCACTGGCAATGTATTCCCGCATTGATGCCACCAACTTTGAAGATATTCAGCAATCGGTAACAGAAGTTAAAAACCATCTCGATTTGTTGGGGCAAGTCTTTTACGACTTTGACAGTCGGGATTATTTTAGTGGTGAGCCACAAGCGCAATTATCCTGCCTCAACCGCGCGGCGGAATTCGTTCTGCGTACCCAGAAAGTTGAACGTCGTTTTATGGGACTGGTTAAACGCATGAAAGCCGCCTACGACGTCTGCTGCGGCAGCGAAGCATTATCACAGACAGAACGTGACTATATTCACTATTATCTTGCTGTTCGTTCAATTGTTTTCAAACTGACGAAAGGTGACGCACCGGATGTTACCCAGATGAATGCACGCGTTCGTGAAATGATTGCAGAAGCGTTAAAAGCTGATGGCGTAGAAGAAATTTATTTTCTTGGCGATAAAAAAGCGGAATCCATCGATATTTTTGACGAAGATTATCTGGCGCGAATTAACAAGATCAAACTTCCGGCAACGAAGATCCAGTTATTACAAAAATTACTGGAAAAAGCAATCAGCGACTTCAAGAAAGTGAACCAGTTGCAAGGGATTAACTTCACCCGCCGCTTCCAGGCGATTATAGATCGTTATAATGAGCGGCGAGAAGATGATGTACTCAACGGTGAAGAATTCGATACATTCAGTCAGGAAATGACTGATATTATCTATGATATTAAAACCGAAATGGGCACCTGGGCCGATTTAGGCATTGATATTGAAGAAAAAGCCTTTTTCGACATTCTTGCTCATATGCGCGATAAATATCAGTTCACCTATGACGATGAAAAAATGCTGTCACTGGCAAAAGAGATGAAAAGCGTGGTTGACAACACATCGAAATATCCTGACTGGAGTAAACGCGATGATATTAAAGCGAAACTGAAAGTTGAACTTATTCTGCTTCTACACAAGCATAAGTTCCCGCCAGTAGCGAATGATGATGTTTATATGGGTGTGCTGGCACAGGCAGAGAATTTTAAAGAACATCATATGAGTGCTTTAAATTAATTATGAAGGCCGGATACACTTTGTTATCCGGCCATTCTGAATTAACGTTAATTTCTCTTCCAGATCTTTCCAGTAACGCTTTTATTATTTTCTATTTTTAGCTGGACTTTCCCCATATTTACTGATGATATGTCCAGGTATTTAGCGCGGTGCGGATGTGCGCCAACACACCCGCACCGCTAATCACAATCCCTATTTCAAAGGAATAGTAATCATGACTGACACGCATTCTATTGCACAACCGTTCGAAGCAGAAGTCTCTCCGGCAAATAACCGTCAATTAACCGTGAGTTATGCGAGTCGCTACCCGGATTACAGCCGTATTCCCGCCATCACCCTGAAAGGTCAGTGGCTGGAAGCCGCCGGTTTTGCCACTGGCACGGCGGTAGATGTCAAAGTGATGGAAGGCTGTATTGTCCTCACCGCCCAACCACCCGCCGCCGAAGAGAGCAAACTGATGCAGTCACTGCGCCAGGTGTGCAAGCTGTCGGCGCGTAAACAAAAGCAGGTGCAGGAGTTTATTGGGGTGATTAGTAGCAAAACGCCACGCTAAGATTCTCTCCCCTTCCCCACACGGGAAGGGGAATTTTCCTGGTCACTCCACATCCTCCCTGCGTAACCCAATATCCCTCAACCGCTCATCACTCATCTGCTGTAACACGCGCCGGGTCTGCTTTTTCAGCCACCAGGTCCTCACCGCCTGCCAGAGTTGTACGATGCCAGTAAACGGCGCTTTGGCTTTGTTTTCGTGAAATTCCATCTGCTGCCTCCTCATCTTTCAGAGGCTTCATCATCCGCCTTTTGGCAGTTCACAATACAGATTCAAATATTACTTTTATTTAACATACAGACAGATTAAAACAGCATCTGCATCCGGTTTTTAAGCCTCATCTGTACCGGTTTTTCTCTCTGTATGGTCCAAAGAAGGAATACAGCATGACGCGTTATCAACATCTGGCGACTCTGCTTGCCGAGCGGATTGAGCAAGGGCTGTATCGTCACGGGGAGAAATTGCCGTCGGTGCGCAGCTTAAGTCAGGAGCACGGCGTCAGCATCAGTACCGTGCAGCAGGCGTATCAGATACTGGAGACGATGAAGCTCATCACTCCGCAGCCGCGTTCGGGTTATTTTGTCGCACAACGTAAAGCCCAGCCGCCAGTACCGCCGATGACGCGTCCGGTGCAGCGCCCGGTAGAGATTACCCAGTGGGACCAGGTACTGGATATGCTGGTAGCGCACAGCGACAGTTCCATTGTTCCGTTAAGCAAAAGCACGCCGGATGTCGAAACGCCCAGCCTGAAACCGCTGTGGCGGGAGCTTAGCCGGGTAGTGCAGCATAATCTGCAAACCGTTCTCGGTTATGACTTGTTAGCCGGTCAGCGAGTGTTGCGAGAGCAGGTTGCCCGCCTGATGCTCGACAGCGGCTCAGTGGTCACCGCCGATGACATCATTATCACCAGCGGCTGCCATAACTCGATGTCGCTGGCGTTAATGGCGGTATGTAAACCGGGCGATATTGTCGCAGTCGAATCCCCCTGTTATTACGGTTCAATGCAGATGCTGCGCGGTATGGGCGTGAAAGTGATTGAAATCCCAACCGATCCAGAAACTGGCATCAGCGTTGAAGCGCTGGAACTGGCGCTGGAACAGTGGCCGATTAAAGGCATCATTCTGGTGCCAAACTGTAATAATCCGCTGGGATTTATTATGCCGGACGCGCGCAAACGGGCTGTTCTCTCTCTCGCTCAGCGTCATGATATTGTGATTTTTGAAGATGATGTCTACGGCGAACTGGCAACGGAGTATCCGCGCCCGCGGACCATTCATTCCTGGGATATCGACGGGCGAGTGCTGCTGTGCAGTTCGTTCAGTAAAAGCATTGCGCCTGGCCTGCGCGTGGGTTGGGTCGCGCCGGGACGTTATCACGATAAACTGATGCATATGAAATATGCCACCAGCAGCTTTAATGTGCCGTCCACGCAAATGGCGGCAGCAACGTTTGTGCAGGAAGGTCACTATCATCGTCATATCCGGCGGATGCGGCAGAACTATCAGCGCAATATGGCGCTTTATACCTGCTGGATACGGGAATATTTTCCCTGCGAAATCTGTATTACGCGCCCGAAAGGCGGATTTTTACTGTGGATAGAATTGCCTGAACAGGTCGATATGGTCTGCGTCGCGCGGCAACTGTACCGCATGAAAATCCAGGTGGCGGCAGGCTCGATTTTCTCAGCGTCCGGCAAATACCGAAACTGTCTGCGCATCAACTGCGCTTTGCCGCTCAGCGAAACCTACCGCGAAGCACTGAAGCAAATTGGCGAGGCCGTGTATCGGGCAATGGAATAAATTCGAAATAGTGGCGAAGCACCTGATTTCCTCTCACGAATCGCCTGTAACTCGTTTTATCTTTATAGCGAAATCGCCACGTTCCGGCATGGCTTAGGCAAAGTGTGCTTTGTTCATGCCGGATGCGGCGTGAACGCCTTATCCGGCCTACAAACCGCGCAAATTCAATAGATTGCAGAGATAATGTAGGTCTGATAAGCGTAGCGCATCAGGCAGCTTTGCGTTTGTCATCCGTCTCTGATTAGCTCTTGAGCCATGAATAAGGCTCACGGTCAGGCAAGGGCTGCTCTAATGCCTGTATTTGCTCTGCCGAAAGTCCGGTAATCTTTTGTATCCATTCAGGATCTACCCCATTCTGCAAAAACAATCGAAGAATGCGCTGTTCCCCTTTTATATATCCATCATTATGAATTCGCTCTGCAATCGTCATTATTCGCTCCCTTTGTTGTGGCAGTCGACGGGTAATTTCACTGATAAACTCATTAAAACGCGCTTCATCACCAGTCAGTAAAATGTAATTTAACAGCGCAGTTATCTGGCTGTCATTAGCACACTCTGTAACCAGTAATACTACCAGTTGGTCAATAAGCCCCATCAGATCGCGCTGGCGAATATGCTTTTGGATCAACTCCAACAGGGCGACTCTGCGATGCTGCACAATCTCGTCGTCTGGCACGACAGTGATATCCACCAGCGGGAACGCGGCGGTATAAAGCTTCCGTGCGGTAGTCGGGTCGGCAAATTCGTCCAGCCAGCACAGGGACCAGGGATAAGGACTACGGCTACCGTGATAAAACAGCATCGGGATGACCAGCGGTAGCTGCCGGCGTTTATCATGTTCGATATGGCGCTGCATCACCGCCATGGAATATCGCATCAGACGAAAGGCCATATGAATATCCTCACGGCTCTGATGTTCAATCACTACATAAATATAGCCATCGCCTTCACGGGTCTTTACCGACCACAGAATATCGGAATGTAGCGCCCGCAATTTTTCATCGACAAAGCTGGCGGATTCCAGTTTTAAGCTATCGAGATCGCACAGTTCACGTAAATCTTTGGGTAAGTGGATCTCCATAAAATCCCGCGCGGTGTCAGAGTGTGTGAGAAAGGATTTAAATAATGCGTCATGCGGCGTGCTGGTCGTAAAGTTTGTCATGGCGATCCGTCACCTGTAGATAAGATGGCCCAACTTTAGCGACTAACAAAGCCATTCACACCTGGCTATTTCCTATTCCCCGAGGCGGTTTCCAGGCTATTTTTATTCTTCTGCAAACGATACATTTTTATGGAAGATATCTCGCTTTTTGCGTTTTCTTACCGTCAGGCTCTATTCTTAACATTATGAATAAACTCATTGAACTCAGACGCGCCAAAATGTTGGCGCTCTCTTTACTGCTTATCGCCGCTGCTACCTTTGTCGTTACGCTGTTTTTGCCGCCCAATTTTTGGGTGAGCGGCGTGAAGGCGATTGCTGAAGCGGCGATGGTCGGCGCACTGGCGGACTGGTTTGCGGTGGTGGCGCTGTTTCGCCGCGTGCCGATTCCGATCATTTCTCGTCATACGGCGATTATCCCGCGTAATAAAGACCGGATTGGCGAAAATCTCGGCCAGTTCGTGCAGGAAAAATTTCTCGATACCCAATCGCTGGTGGCATTGATTCGACGTCACGAACCGGCGTTGTTGATTGGCAACTGGTTTAGTCAGCCGGAGAACGCCCGCCGCGTTGGTCAGCATCTGTTACAGATCATGAGCGGTTTTCTCGAACTGACCGATGATGCGCGTATTCAGCGCCTGCTTAAGCGCGCGGTCCACCGGGCGATCGATAAGGTCGATCTTTCCGGCACCAGTGCGTTGATGCTGGAGAGTATGACCAGAAACGATCGTCATCAGGTGCTGCTCGATACGCTGATCGCACAACTGATCGCCCTGCTTCAGCGCGATAAATCACGCAAGTTTATTGCCCAGCAAATTGTTCGCTGGCTGGAGAGCGAGCATCCACTGAAAGCCAAAATTTTGCCCACTGAATGGCTGGGCGAACATAGCGCGGAGTTGGTTTCTGACGCGGTGAATTCTTTGCTTGATGATATCAGCCGCGATCGTGCGCATCAGATCCGCCATGCGTTTGATCGCGCCACTTTTGCCCTGATCGACAAGCTGAAAAACGATCCGGAAATGACAGCGCGAGCCGATGCCGTAAAAAGCTATCTGAAAGAAGATGAAGCTTTTAACCGCTATCTCAGTGAATTGTGGGGGGATTTACGGGAATGGCTGAAAGCGGATATCAACAGTGAAGATTCTCGTGTGAAAGAACGTATCGCGCGGGCGGGTCAATGGTTTGGCGAAACGTTAATTGCCGATGATGCCTTGCGGGCGTCGTTAAATGGTCATCTGGAACAAGCCGCACACCGCGTTGCGCCTGAGTTTTCCGCATTCCTGACTCGCCACATTAGCGATACGGTAAAAAGTTGGGACGCACGGGATATGTCGCGGCAAATCGAGTTAAATATCGGCAAAGATCTCCAGTTTATCCGTGTCAACGGTACGCTGGTTGGCGGTTGTATTGGACTTATTTTGTATTTGCTGTCGCAGCTCCCGGCCTTGTTCCCCCTCGGCAATTTATAGAAATCCATGAAAAACTAAGTGGCTAACCGCGAGAGAGATCAAATAAACCACACTAAAAGAATGGTAATAATGTGGCCTCTTTTCATTATCTCCCGTGGTACGGGGAAGGAAAATCATGTCACTTGTCACCGATCTACCCGCCATTTTCGATCAGTTCTCTGAAGCTCGCCAGAAAGGCTTTCTCACCGTCATGGATCTCAAGGAGCGCGGCATTCCGCTGGTTGGCACCTACTGCACCTTTATGCCGCAAGAGATCCCGATGGCAGCCGGTGCGGTTGTGGTTTCGCTATGTTCCACCTCTGATGAAACCATTGAAGAAGCCGAGAAATATCTGCCGCGCAACCTCTGCCCGCTGATTAAAAGCAGCTACGGCTTCGGCAAAACCGATAAATGCCCCTACTTCTACTTTTCTGATCTGGTGGTCGGTGAAACCACCTGCGACGGCAAAAAGAAAATGTATGAATACATGGCGGAGTTTAAGCCCGTTCATGTGATGCAACTGCCAAACAGCGTTAAGGACGATGCCTCGCGTGCATTATGGAAAGCCGAGATGCTGCGCTTGCAAAAAACGGTAGAAGAACGTTTTGGGCACGAGATTAGCGAAGATGCTCTGCGCGATGCCATTGCGCTGAAAAACCGCGAACGTCGCGCACTGGCCAACTTTTATCATTTGGGGCAGTTAAATCCTCCGGCGCTTAGCGGCAGCGACATTCTGAAAGTAGTCTACGGCGCAACCTTCCGGTTCGATAAAGAGGCGTTGATCAATGAACTGGATGCAATGACCGCCCGCGTTCGTCAGCAGTGGGAAGAAGGCCAGCGACTGGACCCGCGCCCACGTATTTTAATCACCGGCTGCCCAATTGGCGGCGCAGCAGAGAAAGTGGTGCGCGCGATTGAAGAGAATGGCGGCTGGGTTGTCGGTTATGAAAACTGCACCGGGGCGAAAGCCACCGAGCAATGCGTGGCGGAAACGGGTGATGTGTACGACGCGCTGGCGGATAAATATCTGGCGATTGGCTGCTCCTGTGTTTCGCCGAACGATCAGCGCCTGCAAATGCTCAGCCAGATGGTTGAAGAATATCAGGTCGATGGCGTAGTTGATGTGATTTTGCAGGCGTGCCATACCTACGCGGTGGAATCGCTGGCGATTAAACGTCATGTGCGCCAGCAGCACAACATTCCTTATATCGCTATTGAAACAGACTACTCCACCTCGGATGTCGGGCAGCTCAGCACCCGTGTCGCGGCCTTTATTGAGATGCTGTAAGGAGTGGCAGTGACATATTCGATTGGCATTGATTCCGGCTCAACCGCCACCAAAGGGATCTTACTGGCTG
>ULXE01000040.1_pt1 | contig 13247 bp, 7 predicted proteins | sample 1961001 | NCBI WGS metagenome assembly ULXE01 (sample SAMEA4835831, study PRJEB28245) | human gut metagenome | biome: gut microbiome; material: fecal sample | place: Denmark | collected 2008
CAGAATTAATAGGACAGGCTATTTATACATAAATAAATAAGTGTTATTATGTATATATATTGAGCTGTGTCTGTGAACATAAATACTGCTGGTTTTTAATGACCAGCAGTTTTTATGCAATATATGGGGAATAGTATATAGCATAATTCTTACTATAGCGGAGGATATTATATGACAGGAACGATTAATTCAGAGGCCAGACTGTCTACTTTTGAGGCAATATGCATGTTAGTTGGCAACAGCATAGGAACAGGTATTATAGCAGTACCATATCTTGCAACAAAAAACAGTATGCTTGATGTTATATGGATGGTTGCTATTGCTTATATAGTCAATGTAATATTGCATTTAATAATAGCTGAGCTTTCATACAATAATGGAGGTGTACAGCTTGTAAAAAGCTTTGAGGGAGAACTTTTTACTGGCAGGATGAAAAAGGTGTTCAGCTGGATAATGTTTATAGTATATGGATTGGCTATTATGATAGGCGTGAGTGGCAATATCAATGGTGGGGCGCAGATATTTGTGAATTGGTTTAATATTCCGTTGTGGACAGCACAGCTTATTTATTATGTGATAGCCGGAATAGTGGTATTTATAGGGATGAAGGCTGTAGGAATAGCACAGAAGTATGCAGTTGCAGTACTCATGGTTATAGTTGCAGTTATGACGATTGGTACATTTATGCATCCTGTTAATGCTTTGTATACAGCACCATTTCATTTGAACAATCTGCTTGCACTTTATAGTATGGTGGTTTTTGCAACCTCTGCTAATCAGGCTGTTATACAGGTTGTTAAGGGACTTGATGGAGATGCGGGAAAGATTAGAAAGACAATATTTGCAGGCTTCGGATTGTCCTCTCTTTTCGTGCTTATTGTAACACTTACAGTGCTTCTTGGAACTAAGGGAACACTGGATAAGGAGCTTGCATATATGCAGCTTGGTAAAAGCATAGGAAGCTGGGCTATGATTCTTGCAGGTATATTTTCTTTGTTTGCCCTGCTTACTACCTTCTGGTCTAATACACTTGCATTAAGAGATGTAGTTCATGAGCAGATAGGAACAGGAAACAGGATAAGCTGGCTTATAGCTACCATTCCATGTATACTTTTTGCTATATTTGGTGTAAGCAGTTTTATAGTCCTTACAAGGATAATGAGCGGTGTAGTTGTGCTGGTCAGTATCATGCTTGTGCTGACTTATGGAAAGTCAAGGAAAAAGGCTGGAAACAGTCCTATATGTGGTGTGTTTGGCACAGTTTATTTCCAGGTGCTTATGGTTATATCTACGATAATATCTGCAATCGGGGCACTTATACCACTCAGCTGATAAAAGTCAGCGCAAAGAAGCAGCGCAAGAATGGAGATTACTATGTACGGATCAGACGAATTTAAACAACTGGATAATGAAACATTTGCACTTAAGATAAATACAAACAGAGCTTATAAGATACTTCAGCTTACAGACATGCATCTTGGATTTGGTATATTTTCAAAGAAAAAAGACAGGCTTGCACTTAAGGCTGTAAGTCAGATTATAAAAAGGACTAAGCCTGATCTTATTGTGATCACAGGTGATTCGGTATTTCCATTCTTCCCGAAAGCCGGAACTATGAACAATAAACGCCAGGCAGAAATATTTATAAGATTTATGGACAGCTTTGGTATACCATATGCACTTGTTTATGGTAATCATGACTGTGAAATGTTTGCAAGATACAACAAGGATAAGCTTTCAGATGTATACAGCTCAGGTAAATACAGTATATTTACAAAGGGTAGAAAAGACATATATGGAATGGGTAACTACTTCATTAATCTTACAGACAGCGATGGAAAAGTTATACTTCCGCTTGTTTTCCTTGACTCTAATATGTATGGAGAGGGTGGCTGGTTCTACAGTGGTTTTGACTGTATACATGAAGACCAGGTAGACTGGTGTATGGACAAGCTAAGTAAGTTAAAAAAAGAGAATAGTGATGTCAGGGCGATGGCATTTTTCCATATTCCTGTAAACGAGTTCAAAGAGGCCTATGAAAAAATGAAAATGGGAGATAAAGCAGTTGTATATAAGCATGGCAATATAGGTGAAGCTGATGACCATTTCGGGATTCCAAAATTTGAGGGCACTTTTTTTAACAGAGCAGTGGATAATGGTATTATAAAATGGATGTTTTGTGGACATGACCACCTTAATACACTGTCTCTTGTGTATAAAGGTATCCAGCTGACATATGGAATGTCTATAGATTATCTTGGCTATAAAGGGATAATGAATAGGCATACGCAAAGAGGAGGAACACTGATAACAAGGCATACAGATGGAAGTGTTTCTATAAAAATGGTTCCGCTTAAAGAAACATTGTAAAAACATTGCGGTAAAACATTGCAGTGAAACATTGCAGCATAAATAAGATTGATAAATAAGAGTCATTCTGATAAAATGTTAATATTCGGGCTTCTGTAATATTTTCAGGATTGGCTTTGAATAGTAACGACATTAAAGCGTTTCAAGGATTGGAGAACAAGTTAGGATGAGAATAGGTTTTGATAATGATAAGTATCTTAAGATTCAGTCAGAGCATATAAAAGAGAGAATAGGAAAGTTTGGAGATAAGTTATATCTTGAGTTTGGAGGAAAGCTTTTTGATGATTTTCATGCTTCAAGAGTACTTCCAGGATTTCACCCAGACAGCAAGCTGCAGATGCTTATGCAGTTATCAGATGTGGCTGAGATAGTTATAGTTATAAGTGCAGCAGACATCGAAAAGAATAAGGTAAGAGGTGATCTTGGAATCACATATGATGTTGATGTTTTACGCCTTATAGGAGAGTTTGAAAAGAAAGGTCTGTTTGTTGGAAGTGTAGTCATAACTAAGTTTACAGGACAGAGTGCAGCTATCCAGTTTAAAGAAAAGCTTGAAAAGAAGGGAATCAAGGTATACCAGCATTATGTAATAGAAGGTTATCCATCTAATATTCCTAACATAGTAAGTGATAATGGTTTTGGAAAAAATGATTATATAGAAACAACAAGACCACTTGTTGTCATAACAGCACCAGGTCCAGGAAGTGGAAAAATGGCAACATGTCTTTCACAGCTTTATCATGAGAATAAAAGAGGTGTTAAAGCAGGATATGCCAAGTTTGAGACATTTCCTATATGGAATATACCGCTTAAGCATCCGGTCAACCTCGCGTATGAGGCTGCAACAGCAGACCTTAATGATGTGAATATGATAGATCCTTTTCATCTGGAAGCATATGGAAAGACTGCGGTTAATTATAACCGTGATATAGAGATATATCCTGTACTTAATGCTATATTAGAAGAAATATATGGTGAGAACACTTACTATAAGTCACCAACTGACATGGGTGTCAATATGGCTGGTAACTGTATAGTAGATGATGAGGCATGCTGTGAGGCATCCAAGATGGAAATAATAAGAAGATACTATGATGCAGTTAACAGGGTAGCTAAAGAGAAAGCATCTGAAAGTGAAGTATACAAGATAGAGCTTCTTATGAAGCAGGCCAAGATTACAACTGATGACAGAAAAGTAACAGTGGCAGCCAAGAAGAGAGCTGAGGAAACTGGCGTTGCATGTGCTGCCATAGAGTTTGAAGATGGTACAATAATCACTTCAAAAACAACAGATTTCTTAGGAGCATCATCAGCACTCATACTTAACGCGCTTAAGTATCTTGCTGGAATAGAGCATGATGAGAAGCTTATAAAGCCAGAGTTTATCGAGCCGATACAGAATCTGAAGGTTGAACATCTTGGTGGAAGGAATCCAAGACTTCATAGTGATGAGGTTCTTATAGCACTTGCACTTACGTCAGTAACTAATGAGAATGCGAAAAAAGCTATGGAGCAGCTTCCTAAGCTTAAGGGCTGCCAGGTTCATACAACAGTTATGTTATCTGAGGTAGATACTAAGACATTTGCAAGATTAGGAGTGAATCTTACATCTGAGCCGATAAGAGGAAGTAAGAAATTTTATTAAATATATAGATTTTATAATATAGAATCATAGATAAAGAACAGAAAAGACTGTTATACTATAAAGTGATATTCAACTCTTATAGTATAACAGTCTTTTTGTTGTTAATTATTATTGTTTTGTAAGCATTTTACGATAACTGCTTGGTGACATACCAACAGCCTTTTTAAATACATCACCAAAAAAGTTGCTGTTATTATATCCACATTCGTATGCTATTTCTGTAATACTTTTTTCGGAAGATATAAGCAGCGATTTGGCTTCCTCTATCCTTGTTTTAGTAAGGTATTCCTTGAATGTCATATTGGTAAATATTTTGATTTTTTTGGTAAGGCTGGATTCACTTATACCAAACTGGGCAGCAATTTCTGGCAGTGTAAGCTGTCTGCTATAGTTGTTTTCTATGAAATTCACAATTTCACCTATTGTAATGTTAGATAAATTAGTCTTTTGATTTATATTATGCGTATAACGCTGACACCGTATAAGGTATATAATCAGTTCAAAAAAATAAGCTTTAGTAAGTAACTCAGACATATTGTCGAGACTATATTTTTCAAATTGTATTTTCTCAAATATATTAGATAGATTTGAAAAACTTTTTCTTGATAATTGCAAATGTTTATTTATGAAAAGATTATTTATTTCATCCTTGAAATCCTTGTTAAAATACCAGTTTAGCTGTTCAGTAGATATATACAGGACAGTTCTTTTGATATCCTGAGTAAAAGGGTATATAAAAGTATGTTCTTTGAAAGCGGGTATAAAAAGAACACTTCCATCTTCAAGACAATAAGTTTCATTATCTATGTATACGTTACATTTTCCAGATTGAAGAAAATATATTTCGTTGTATTGATGGGAATGTGTAAGTGGTACATCTTTATTAACATGACGGATTCTGTGGTCTATTACAAAGTCTTTGCTTACGGTTGATAACATATGGATTCCTCGCTTAGTATGTATATATTGTATAAGGTAATTGTTTTTTAAATGATGTTTTATAAAAGTAGTTATTTTATGTAAATTATAAGATACTTTACCGATAATTGGTAGTCTGTTTTTTATATTGATTTTATAATACAATCATCAAATTATATAATGTTAAGGAGGCAGTGGAATGCGAAAAGTTACAAAATCACTGGTTACGCTTGGGTTGTGTACAACAATGCTGTCTGGAATGATGGCTGGTGTTCCGACAGTTAGTCTTTTAAAGGCGGGTAATGTAGAGAATGTATATGCGGCAGATAATGAACAGGTAGAATTGGGAGATCTTGTGCTTAGATTTCTTGCTATAGGTGAATATGAGCCTAACCGTTATACAAAAAAAAATGGTGGCAAATGGGCACCGGAAGAGATTGAAAAAGGACTTCTTATTAAAGCAGATATGGTTCTTGGAGAAGGCAATGTTGAAGGTATGATGGCACCTATGAAATATTCATTACAGGATATTACAGGACATGTTGATGCGGATGTTAATACAGGAAATATTGTCATTACTTATAACGGGCTTACACTTACTATGAAAGCAGGCAGTACAACAGCTGAACTTGATAATGGAAAAGAAAAAACTACACTTACTATGAGAAGTGAGATAGCACCATATTTTAAAAAAGTAGATGAAGAAAAAAATGTTGATGGAAGTGATTATTATGCATGTTATCTTCCAGTTAAGTTTACAGCGGAAGCACTTGGTGGAAATGTAATATGGAATGATGCAATGCATAGAATAGAGATGGCGTTTGCATTCTATGCATCTGATGCGGCAGCTTCACCGGTTATTAACTCGAAGTCTGATTATACAACAAAGAAAATGGAGTCCAATTCTAATACATACAGCAAAATGAAAGGAAGAATTGATGTTACTAAGCTTGACGAAGCAGCGGTAAAAGCTAATGTTGCTGATATGATAAAAGCTGGACTTAATGTAGTAAATCCTGTTTACCAGAATGAAGATGGTGGATGGGCTAAGACAAATACAGAGTATGATCTGCTTGAGGATTCTTTTGCAAGATTATATACAAAGGGATATTCAACAGTAGATAATGGAGCAACTCATGGACACATGAAGTTCTTATCAAGGATTATAAGACTTTCAAAAGAAAATCCTGAGCTTTTTGCAGGATATGAAACACAGCTTTCTGCGATAGAAAAGGGCTTCTGGAAAGCAGCAAAGTATATGTGCGATTCGCAGAATAACAATGGTGGATGGCCACAGTATTATCCATATGGTGTTGGCTATTTCAGAAATATAACATTTAACGATAATGCCATGCCTGACCTTATGGAATCAATATACGCACTTTCAAACGATAAAGGGCTTACTGATAATGAACTTTGTGAGGACTATGCGTGGGCAAGAGATGAAATAAAGGCACAGACTAATCCGTATGTGCTTGAGCTTGGAATAAAACATGATACGTTAAAGAAAGTATGGGATAATGGTCTTGATTTTGTAATAAGGGCACAGGTGGTAATCGATGGAGTAAAAACAGGCTGGGCACAGCAGTATGATCCAGATGAAAAAAATCCTGTTCCAGCAGGTGGAAGAGCATTTGAGCTTCCTTCTGTATCTCCGGATGAAAGTCTTACAATGGTAAAGGTACTTGCTAACATAGTCAATCCAAGTGCAGAGGTAAAGGAGGCTATTACAAGCTATGTGAACTGGATTAATTCAGTCGGTATAACAGGATATGGTGTATATAATATAGCTGATAGAACAAGAGAACTTGGAACTGACAGATTAATATTAAAGGATGGAAGTACGACAAAGCAGTTTGGACGTTTCTATGGACTTGATACAACAGGTGAATATTATGGATTCACAAAAGCACAGATGGCAAATAAGATGACAGACAATAAGTTCTATGAAATATTTGCAGGAAGAGATTCAGTGGCACAGCTTAGCATGAACTATGGTATGGGTGAAAGAAGAATAGGATATTCATATGTAAGAACTAAGGCAGATGTTAATGCTACAGCGGTATATAATACATGGAAAAAGGCGCTTGGTGAATAAATAGTCCTAGAGTAAAGCAGTGTAAGAATGGAGATAAATATGAGACGAGATATAAAAAAAGGTATGAAAAAAGCGGCTATAGGTATTGTGGCTGCTACAATGCTTACAGTTATGGCAGCACCTGTATCTGTTTTACCAGTAAGTGCAGCAACTGTAACAAGAGGAAGTTATGATTTTTCTAATATGGTTGTAAGAAGAGTATGGTTTAATACAAATGATCCAGTATTTTTAATAGATGATTATGAAAGAGTATGGCTTGATAATAATGTTAATGTATTAGCTACAGGCAATGCAACTGATGCTAAGACAACAAGTAATCTTATGGCACCTATGAAAAATATGTTTGCTTATATAGGTGCTGATTACAAGGAAGATGGTGATAACATAACTATCACTATGAATGACACAACAGTTAAGCTTAAGATTGGTTCTTCAGATGTTGAGATTAATGGCAAAGTTACATCAGGTGCATTAACAGATGAGCAGATACCAGCAAAGGTCAATGTTAAAGAAAAGTATGCAGATTATAACACATTTTTAACAGAAGATTATAATGTTGTGTATCTTCCAGTTGCATATGTACTTAATATATTTGGTGCAGATATGTACAAGGATGGCAAAATGTCAGACAGCTTTTATGCAGCGGTTCCAGTTATGAAGACAGAGTCTGTTCCTTCATATGAAACATCTTCAAAAGGATATGGCATGCGTTATGATGCATTGCTTGAGGGAACACTTGATGTTACTACATCAGTAGCAGATCTTATTGTAGCATTACAGAACGAAGATGGTGGATTCCAGGTACTTCCTGATAATTATGAAATGTCACAGAAGGAAACAGGACTTGGAAGCATGAAAGATGTTTCAAGTGTTTACAATGGTGCAACAACATCAGAATTAAAGTATCTTGCAAAGTATATAACAGCTAATAAGCCAGAAGATTCAAAGTATCAGGATGCATTTGTAAAAGGTATTAAGTACCTTCTTACAACACAGCGTGATAATGGTGGATGGAGTATGAATCCAGGTAGTGGAAGTGGCTTTAATGCTAATATAGAAGTGGGTAACAAGGCTATGACTGAGGTACTTACACTTCTTAGTGATATTGCAATACTTAATAATCAGGATTATGTGTTTGCAAGGAAAGCGATGAATGTTGATGAAATAAAGTCAGAAGTAGAAAAAGGAAATGATTTTATTGTAAAATCGCAGATCAGCAACAACAATAAAAAGTCTGGCTGGGCAACACAGTATGACAAGTCTGGAAATGTAACTATGGGACATACATATGAAAGAGAGTCTGTCAGTTCTTATACAACAAAGGATGTTATCGACTATCTTATGACTATACATAATCCTTCACAGGATATTAAGGATGCTGTTGAAAGTGCATACAGCTGGCTTAAGGATGTTAAAATAGCTGATAAAGAGCAGGAAGTTGTAAAAGATACATCTATGAATAATGGCTTTGATGTATATCTTGTTGATGGCAGCGGAACATGGGCTTCTAATTATGTATATGATAAAGCCAATGATTCTTACAGACCATTGTATTCAGATGTGGATCCAACAAGAGCAGACCAGAAGTATGTAAATGTATATGAGCTTTACAATCTTGATGGTAACAGTGTTGGAAATAATAAGATTAACAATAAGGATTTGATTCTTTATTCAACAAGAACAACAGTTTCTTACTATGATAATAATCTTGCAGATGAGCTTATTGCAACAGGATATGATGAGTGGAAGAGTTATCTTGCTAATGGTTTCCCTGAAATACCTAAGGATCCATCAGATTCACCTGATAATAATGGTGGTTCAGATAATGGAAATAATGCAGATAATTCACAGAATAAGGATACACCACAGACTCCATCAGAATCAGGAAATGCAGAAGTATCAGATAACAATACAAAGACAGGTGATAAGGCACCAGTTGGCTTATTAGCAGCTGTACTTGCAGTATCTGGCGGATTAGCAGGTATAAGTGTATACGCAGTAAGAGAGTCTAAAAAAAGAGGCTTAATAAAAAAATAAAATGATGTCAGTCTGAACATTCAGAGGGTAGTAAAGAAACTTATTAATCCATAGGCATTGTTTAAAAAGAGTTTGTATTAATGGGAAACTATTATATACAAACTCTTTTTCAGTTATTTGTGATTAATAAGAGATACTTTCGGCATCTTTTGTCTAGGAGATAGTGGTATAATTTTATATATGTACATAACATATCTAATTATTTGTTAAGTTAGCTGAGAAATAAAATTCTAATATCAAATGTGAGGAATATGAATATGAACAAAAGTATAAATATGAGTGTAAATAAGAGTGTAAATGAAAATATGGGTAAAGACATAGATAAAAGTAATAATAAAAATATGAATAATGGTGATGTGATTAATAGACTAGATGTAGTAAGAAAATATAACCCACATTTAAATAATGCGGATGCAAAGTCACCACTGACAGTTGGTAATGGCAGGTTTTGTTTCACGGCAGATGTTACAGGAATGCAGACACTTTATGATGAATATAGGGAAGAAACACCGCTGTGTACTATGGCAGAGTGGGCATGGCACACTTATCCTGGATATCGCTATACTATGGATGATGTGTGTATGACTGAATATGATTTTCTTGGGAGAAAGGTGTCATATCCACGTGTGAAATATGAAGGAAATGAGGCAGCCTACGACTGGGTACGAATGAATCCACACAAGTTTAATCTTGCAAGGATTGCATTGTCAGTTAATGGTACATATCTGACTTCTGATATGTTATCAGATATAAATCAGACCCTCGATATAACAACAGGCGTGTTAAAAAGTGATTTTATAGTAAGCTATGCTTCGCATGAGTATAAGGTAAGCGTTGAAACAGTATGTGATAATAAGTTAGATACTGTTGCTTTTAGGGTGGAGTCTGAACTCTTGAAGAAAGGGCTTTATGTGGATACACATTTTCCGTATGCTTCATGCGATATAACGGGTTCTGACTGGTTGGATGATAAAATTCATTATGATGAGGTTGTGGGAATATCAGAAGAAAAATATGCTGATGAAGCTGCTGATACATTAGATAAAATATTCAAATATAGCAATACATCTTATATAGATAATAATATATATAAGATAAAAAGACAGATAGATGATACTCATTATTCAGTTTATATAAAGACTAACGGACAATTGGAAAAGGCAGACAAACACAGATATCGTATAAATAAGGCAGATAGTGACAATGTTCTTTATCTATGCGTTGGGTTTGAGGATGAAGATGGAATATATGCCAGTATATATAATAATGTCCAAAGTAATATGTGTGTAGATAATAACAAGGCTAATGCAGATAATGAGTGTGCTGCAGATACATTTGCAGCAATAAAAGAAAATGTATATACATTCTGGCATAATTACTGGAGCAGCGGAAAGTTTCTCTACCATGAAAATGATGAACTTATGAGAAGAGTTATATTATCACAGTATCTTCTTATAGTTAATGACAGTGGTTATATACCACCAGCAGAAACTGGTCTTACATGTAACAGCTGGTATGGAAAAGCTCATCTTGAGATGCATTACTGGCATATGGCGTGGGCTGCTTTGTGGGGACACCCAGAGCTTCTTGAAAAAAGCTTTGACTGGTATATAAGCATACTTCCAGAAGCTAAAAAAAATGCAGCAAGAAATGGTTATAGGGGTGCAAGGTGGACGAAGATGGTATCATACACAGGAAAGGATTGTCCGTCAAAGATTGCACCACTGCTTATATGGCAGCAGCCTCATATAATAAATATGCTGCAGATGGTGCTGGATTGTTATAATAACGACGTGCATTTTAAGAAAAAAACAGACAGATATATGCATAAGTACTGGATTCTGGTGCAAGAGACTGCTGAATTCATGGAAGATTATCTTGTATATGATATTGCCTCAGATACATTTAACATAGAAGCACCTGTCATACCAGTACAGGAAAGACATCTCCCAGAGGATACAAGGAATCCTGTGTTTGAGCTTGCATACTTTAGATACGGCTTAAAGATAGCGGCAGAGTGGGCTGATAAGCTGGGATATGTAACATTTTCAGAGAAATGGAACAATATAGCAGACAGAATAGCACCGCTTCCGGTTTATGATGGCTTATACATATCACAAGAGAATTGTCCGGATACATATGTTAACAAGGCTATTGATCATCCGCTTATGCTGCAGGTATATGGTATGTTAGATGGTTATGGTGCTAAAGATATTGTTGATATAGATATATACAGGGCAACACTTGAAAAGGTCATGGAGGTGTGGGATTATTCTACACTTTGGGGCTGGGATTTTGCAGTTATAGCTATGGCAGCGGACAAGCTTGGTCTTAAGAGGGAGGCACTTTCACAGCTCCTTATAGAGTCGCCTAAAAATGAATATGTAGTAAGTGGAAATAACAGGCAGAATTCACGAAAGGATCTGCCATTATATCTTCCAGGTAACGGAAGTCTGCTTATAGCTGTAGCGAAGATGTTTTTTGAATGATGACAAAGATATTTTAAGTAATGACAAAGCTGCTTATGAGTGATTTTCAAAATGGCAGAATTGTGTTACACTTAATACTAAATATGAAAATAGAAATGGAGATATAATATGGATGCCAGTCAGGTATTGAAGCAGTATTTTGGATATGACAGCTTCAGAAAAGGACAGTCAGATATAATAGAAGCCATATTGCAGGGACGTGATGCACTTGCGATTATGCCGACCGGAGCAGGAAAGTCAGTGTGTTATCAGGTTCCTGCATTACTGTTACCGGGTATAACCATAGTTATATCTCCGCTTATATCACTTATGCAGGATCAGGTCAAGTCACTTAATGAAGCAGGGATAAATGCAGCTTATATTAATTCAACCCTGTCAGAATCACAGATGTATAAAGCACTTGATTGTGCAGCAAATGGAAAGTACAAGATAATCTATGTGGCACCAGAAAGACTTGAAACCATGAGTTTTATAACATTTGCAAAAAAAGCAGATATATCGATGGTGACTATTGATGAAGCACATTGTATATCACAGTGGGGACAGGATTTCAGACCAAGCTACTTAAAGATAGTTGATTTTATAGACAGCCTGTCAGAAAGACCCGTTGTGAGTGCATTTACGGCAACGGCGACAAGTGAAGTAAAGACAGATATAGAGTGCATATTAAAGTTAAAAGATCCAAGGGTTGTTGTTACTGGTTTTGACAGGAAAAACTTATACTATAGTGTAGAGCATCTGTCAGGAAAGAAAAAAGATGCGTACATAGCCGGATATATAAAAGAGCATATGGATGAGAGTGGAATTATCTACTGTGCTACAAGAAAAAATGTGGACAAGCTATATGATGAGCTTGGTTCACTGGGGATAAGTGTCACAAAGTATCATGCAGGACTTGATAATGAAACAAGAAAGCAGAATCAGGACGACTTTATATATGACCGGGTTCAGGTCGTTATAGCGACCAATGCATTTGGAATGGGAATAGATAAGTCCAATGTGAGATATGTTATTCATTACAATATGCCGCAGAGCATGGAAAACTACTATCAGGAGGCAGGACGAGCAGGAAGAGATGGTGGTGAATCGCAGTGTATAATGTTGTTTTCAGCACAGGATGTCATTATAGATAAGTTTCTTCTTGACAGTAAGGAGTTTGAGGGTGTTGAAGATGAGGATAGAAGCATAATAAAAGAGCGCGATTTACACAGGCTTCATACTATGGAAATGTATTGTAAGACCACGGAATGTCTTCGTAACTATATTCTTTCCTATTTTGGTGAAAAAACAGGAGAGCCATGTGGTAATTGTGGTAACTGCAACAACGAATATGAACAGATAGATATGACTGCGGATGCAAAGTGGGTTATTAACTGTCTGGCAGAAACACATGGAAGATTCGGCTTGAGTATCGTGCTTGGAACACTGCTTGGCGCAAAGCGTGCAAGGCTTAAGGAAGTAGGTGCGTTAAGCTATAAGTCTTATGGAAAGTTGTCTGATAGAAAAGAAGCAGAACTAAGGCTCCTTATTGACCAGATGATAAATGCTGGATATGTTATACAGACAGATGGAGAGTACAGTGTTTTAAGAATGGGTGATATAAGTCCTTTAAGGGATGAAAATACTCATGTATACATAAAGAAGGCCAAGAGAACATATGCTGGTGAGCTGCTCAATATGGCAGGACAGA
>ULXE01029046.1_pt1 | contig 13204 bp, 12 predicted proteins | sample 1961001 | NCBI WGS metagenome assembly ULXE01 (sample SAMEA4835831, study PRJEB28245) | human gut metagenome | biome: gut microbiome; material: fecal sample | place: Denmark | collected 2008
CTAAATTATCATTTACATTACAAACATAAGACGATATATCGTGAACTATTATAGCACTTAAAAAAGGGGTGAATACTATGATTAATTTCAACGAACACGCATTGGAAATGTCGATAATGGAACTGTTCAAAGATGAGGGATATACATATGTTAACGGCAACGAAATACATAGAGAACGCACTGAAGTTTTGCTGAATGATGATTTGAAGCAGTATCTATATAATCGTTATGCAAAAGAGGGAATTACGGCAAGTGAGGTAGATAGCGTAATCCTTATGCTTCAAAATATTTCCGGTACGCTTTATGAAGCAAATAAAGCGGTATATAAACTGCTGTGCGATGGTTTTATTCTTAATCGTGAAGATAGAACGCAGAAAGACTTATATATAGAACTTATTGATTTTGAAGTTCCTGAAAGTAATATTTTCAAGGTGGTTAATCAGTTTGAAGTCGAGGGGATAAACAATCAATTGCGTATTCCTGACGCTATTGTGTTTGTGAACGGTATTCCTGTTGTTGTTCTTGAATTTAAGAGTGCTGTAAAAGAAAATACTACGATAATGGATGCATATAAGCAGCTTACTGTCCGCTATCGTAGAGATATTCCGGAAATATTCAAATATAATGCTTTTGTTGTTATCAGCGACAGTGCAAATAATAAATACGGTTCTTTTTTCAGTCCGTACAATTTCTTTTATGCTTGGAGAAAAGTGAATTCAGAGGATAAGGAACTGGATGGTATAAATTCTCTTGTAACAATGGTAAAGGGACTTTTTCGCAAAGGCCGATTGCTTGCGGTTATCAAGAATTTTATTTACTTTCCTGACAATTCTGATAAAGATTTAAAGATAGTGTGCCGTTATCCACAGTTCTTTGCTGCAAATAAACTGTACAATAATATTAAAGAGCATTTACGTCCTAATGGTGACGGTAAAGGTGGTACATATTTTGGTGCTACCGGTTGTGGTAAAAGCTACACTATGCTTTTCTTAACACGTATGCTGATGAAAAGCACCTACTTTTCTTCACCGACTATTTTAATTATTACGGACAGAACTGACCTTGATGACCAGCTTTCAAAACAGTTTGTAGCTTCTAAAAAATATATTGGTGATGAAACGGTTGTCAGTATTGATTCCCGTGAAAAACTACGGCAGGAATTACAAGGGAGAACAAGTGGTGGTGTGTATCTGACAACTATTCAGAAATTTACGGAAGATTTGCAGCTTTTGACTGACAGAACAAATGTTATCTGTATTTCGGATGAAGCGCACCGAAGTCAAATTAATCTTGACCAAAAGTTAAAAATAACTGACTCTGGGGTTGAGCGTACTTATGGATTTGCAAAATATTTGCATGATTCATTGCCAAATGCTACGTATGTTGGATTTACCGGTACACCTGTGGATAGAACTATTGAGGTTTTTGGTCCTGTAGTAGATGCATATACTATGACGGAAGCGGTACGCGATGGAATAACGGTAAATCTTGTGTATGATGGCCGTGCTGCAAAAGTCATGCTTGACCAGGAAAAAGTAAAGCAAATTGAAGAATATTATGCTCAATGCGAGCTTGAAGGTGCTACTGAATATCAAATAGAAGAAAGTCAAAAAGCGGTTGCGAATATGGAAATAATTATCGGCGATACTGACAGACTTCGTGCCGTTGCTGCTGATTTTATCAGCCATTACGAAAATCGCGTGGCTGAAGGTGCTACTGTTGCCGGAAAAGCAATGTTCGTATGTGCAAACCGCTACATAGCATATGATTTTTATAAAATCATAACAGAACTTAGACCGGAATGGAAAGTTAAAAAGGTTTGTGAAGATGGAATAGAACTTTCTGAAAAAGATAAGAGAGAGTTAAAACCAATGGAAAAGATTAAACTGGTTATGACTCGCAATAAAGATGACGAAAAAGAACTGTTTGAAATGCTTGGCACAAAGGATGACCGCAAGGAGTTTGACCGTCAGTTTAAGAATCCGAAGTCTAACTTTAAAATTGCAATTGTTGTAGATATGTGGCTGACTGGATTTGATGTACCGGAGCTTGATACGATTTACATAGATAAGCCTATACAGCAGCATACTCTTATTCAGACCATCTCTCGCGTTAATCGAGTATGCGAAGGCAAGGATAAAGGCTTGATTGTTGATTATATTGGTATTAAGAAAAATATGAATATGGCTCTTAAAAAGTACACAAACTTTGAGAGCAAAGAATTTGAGGGCGTTGAGCAGTCAATAACGATAGTAAAAGACCAGTTAGATGTACTTGCTCAGATGTTTCATAACTTTAACAGCAGAGATTTCTTTGACGGTTCACCTAAGGAGCAGCTTGCCTGTTTGAATCGCGCTGTTGAGTATGTTCAGTTATCTGAAGAACTTGAAACAAGGTTTATGGCGGCTGTTAAACGAATGAAGCAGGCGTTTAACCTTTGCAGTTCCAGCGAAAAGTTTTCAGATGAAGAAAAGGACTATATTCATTTTTACTGTGCGGTTCGTTCTATTCTTTTCAAATTAACGAAGGGCGATGCTCCTGATATTGCACAGATGAATGCTCGTGTTCGTGAAATGTTGGAGGGGGCAATTCAATCTGATGGCATTGAAGAACTTTTTGAAACTGGAAAGCATATCTCTGTTGATATTTTCAGTGATGAATATTTGAATAAGATTAATGCTATTCAGTTACCGCATACTAAAATTAAAATATTGCAAAGATTGCTTTCTCAGGCGATTAACGAGTTTAAAAAAGTTAATAAGATAATGGGTATAGAATTTGCGGACAGGCTTAAACGAGTAATAGATGAATACAATAATCGCCGCCGTGATGAAGTGTACGCAAACGAAGTTCTTGATGATGTTGCCGAGCAGCTTGCTCAGCTTCTTTCTGAACTTAAACAGGAGAAGAATTCCTTTAAAAAATTGGGAATCGACTATGAAGAAAAAGCTTTCTATGATATTCTAAGTGCTGTCGCGAGGAAGTATGAGTTTGAGTATCCTGATGAGAAAATGATTGAATTATCAAGGAGAATAAAAACTATTGTCGATGATAAGGCACGGTATACAGATTGGTCTACTCGTGAGGATATAAAAGCGAATTTGCAAGTTGATTTAATTTTACTGCTTGATGAATTTGGTTATCCGCCGGTTACTCTTGATGATGTATACAAGGAAGTTTTGGAGCAAGCAGAAAATTTTAAAAAGTACGCTTGATAAACCTTTAGATTTTTTTGACGGCGGAGCAACGGCATCTTATTTTTATAGACCGTTACAGTCGGCTAACAACTAAATACAGAACAAAAATAAACGGCAGGCGTAAAAGCCTGCCGTTTTTGCGTGCGGGTGCTATTTTATTGTAAGTCCATGGCGTATTCCAGTTCAGTTACACCTTCGCGCCAGCTGTTGTTAGGCTTTTCGCCTGTCTTTTTAAAACCGGCTGACGTATAAAGCCAGATAGCTTTTTCAAGGTCGCTGGTGGTATCAAGGTAAATGCTTTTGTAACCTCGTTCTTTGGCAAAACTGATGGCGGCATGCAGCAGCTTTTTGCCAAGCCCGATATGCCTGTAAAGCGGGTCTACCAAAAACCAGCGCAGCTGCGCGCGCTCGCCGTGTGCGGCCACGCCAATGCAGCTGATAATTTTTCCGTTGTGCTCGGCGCACCACAGGCGGTCTTTTTACCGGCAAAAAATATTTAAAATACAAAAGAATAAAATTGTAAATTTTGCCGGTAATATGTTATACTTTAAATATAGTTAATTGAGTTGGGAGGCGGGCAAATGCAGTATCTTTCGGCAGCAGAAGCGGCAAAAAAATGGAAAATTTCTGAGCGCAGCGTTCGCAATTACTGTGCTAAAGGGCGAGTAGAAGGCGCAGTTTTGAAAGGTAAAACGTGGAAGATTCCCGCAGATGCGGAAAAGCCGCAGCGCAGCAACACTAAAACTGCAAAGCCGCAAACCTTGCTTGAAATTTTGCAGCGCGAAAAAGCCAATAAATACAGCGGCGGCATTTACCATAAAACGCAGATTGAAATGACATATAATTCCAACCATATTGAAGGAGGCCGTTTAACGCATGACCAAACCCGCTATATTTTTGAAACCAATACTATTGGTATAACGGGCGAAGCGGTTAATGTAGATGATGTTATTGAAACGGCCAATCATTTCCGCTGTATTGATTTGATTATTGATAAAGCCAAAGCAGTGCTTACGGAAAAATTTATAAAAGAACTGCACCTTATTTTAAAAAACGGCACCAGCGATTCGCGGCAGGAATGGTTTGCCGTTGGCGCTTACAAAAAAATGCCTAACGAGGTAGGTGGCATGGCAACGGTGCTGCCGGAAGATGTTGCCGCTGAAATGCGTGCGTTTTTGACGGCGTACAATACTAAAAAGTTAAAAACGCTGAACGATATTTTGGATTTTCATGTGCGCTTTGAAAGAATACATCCGTTTCAGGACGGCAACGGCCGCGTCGGCAGGCTGATTATGTTTAAGGAATGTTTAAAATACAATATTGTTCCGTTTATTATTGAAGATAATTTAAAAATGTTTTATTACCGCGGCTTGAAAGAATGGGGCAGGGAGAACGGTTATTTTACCGATACCTGCCTTGCGGCGCAGGACAGGTATAAAGCCTATCTTGATTATTTCAGAATTAAATATTGATTTTATCGGCAAATACAAAACGGCAGCAAGGTTTGAGCCTTACTGCCGTTTTTGCGTGTTTGAGTTTATTAAGCTGTCAGTTTTCAAATATGGAAACTGCGTGTTTTGGTTACTGCGGTTTAAGCACCGGTAAAAAATTCTGCCCGGCAGGATTAACGCCTGCGGCGGCGAATTTAATTAGTATAGCAAATAAAAGGAGGATAGCCATGCGTAAATTTATTAAAGACTATCTGGCAAAAGAGTACGATAACTATGTGAATGATTTGGAAGCGCTGACCAATATTGACAGCGGCAACGGCGATTTGGAAGGCACGGAAGCCGCCAATAAATTTGTAGCCGCCAAAATGCAGGCACTTGGTGCGGAAACCGAGTTCCGCTATAATGACCGCGGCTGCCATTTAATTTCGCGCCTTAAGGGCAATGGCACGCAGACTGTGCTTTTGGTTGCGCATGTTGATACCGTGTTTAAACGCGGCGAAGCTGCCAAACGCCCCTTCCGCGTGGATGAAAACGGCTTTGCCTGGGGCCCGGGCGTAGGCGACGACAAGGCAACGGTTATGGAAGTTATTTACGGCCTTGCGGCTTTAAAAGAAGCAGGCTTTGACGATTATAAAGAAATTATTTACTACACCAACGCTGAAGAAGAAGGCGGCAGCCCGACTGCCGAAGGCATTGTGGCAGAGCTTTCGCAGCAGGCAGATTTTGCCGTTATTATGGACGTTGCACGCCCGAACTGGGGTATTGTAACCCAGCGCAAAGGCAACGCCAAATACAAAATTACCGTTACCGGCAAAGGCGGGCACCACGGCAACGCTTCGCAGTGCTGTGCCAACGCCATTCACCAGCTGGCTTACACTATTACCGAGCTGCACAAGCTGGCAAGCCCCATGCCCGGCAAACCGGAAGATTTTACCGCCAAAGCACTGGAAGCGCGCGGTATTGTGGACAGCGGCCAGTTCATTCCGCCCAACACCGTTAACGTGGGTGTTATCGGCAGCACCAACGATAAAATCAGCGTTATCCCCGGCGATGCTTACTGCGAAGTAAACGTACGCTGCTTTGAAGTGGCTGAGCAGCAGCGTTTGGACGCTGCCATTAAAGCACTGGCAGATAAAATCGTTATCGACGGTACTAAAGTAGAAGTTACCGGCGGCATTGTAACCGGCCCGATGGAAAAAACTCCTGCCGTGCAGAAAATGATTGATGTGTACAGCAGCGTTGTTGCCGAAGAATTCGGCGGTAAAGTGAACGAATGGGTGGCAGGCGGCTTAACGGACGGCAACCGCACCGCTAAATTCATTCCGACTCTGGACGCTTTGGGCGTAGAAAACTACGACGAGCATACCGACCACGAATCGGTAGATTTAAAAACCGCCGTACCGCGCACCGCGGCGTTTGCCATTACCCTGGCAGAACTTTTAAAAACCGGCGTTAAATAATAAAAAGTAAAACGCAATAAAAAACGAGGTTAAGCGTCAGGCTTAGCCTCGTTTTAACATATAACCGTTTTGTGCAGCATATTAAGTTTTAATTTTTGTTTGACGTTATTTCCACAATTTTTTCGGCAGCTTCTTTTACAAGTACGCCGATGGATTTATTTTCCACGCCGATAAATTCAAAGTGGCTTTGCGATACCGGCAAAAGCAGTTTGCGCGCGCGGCTTGAAGCAACCGCCTCCGCCATACGCGGAGTTACTTCGCCAAGCATGGCGTTTGGCAGTACAATGCCAATAGGACCGACGATAATATCCGCCGTCTGTGCCGTTACGCACACCGCGTTTTCACCAGTAGCCACACGTTTAAGCCCTGCTTTAAGCATTGCCGCCGTGGCCAGCGCGTTGGTGCCAAGCCCGATAAGTTCCGTATCCGCCGGAAGGCGTCCCGCTGCCTGGCTGATAACCTGCGCAACAAGCCCGCCGCCCATGCCGTCTATAAAAACAATGCGCATAAAAACCTCCTGTAAACATCTTAAAACAAAATAAAACCCTGTTTATTATACCATAAATCCGTTTTGCCAAAAAGAACAGTATTTTTTACATTCGTTTTAAACCGGCGTAAATTTTTTGTTAACTTTGCAATTTATCTGCCCGCGCAGTTGAATTTATGATGATTTTACTGCATAATAAAAATAGAGTTTGGCACTGAAAGGAGTGTTTACAATAGAAAATTTAGACGAAATCAGAAACAAAAAAGGCTTTATATGCGATATGGATGGTGTTATTTACCATGGCAACAGGCTGCTGCCCGGCGTTAAGGAGTTTGTGGAATGGCTGTACAAGGAAGATAAAAAGTTTTTGTTTTTAACCAATTCCAGCGACCGTTCGCCACGCGATTTGCAGCAGAAACTGCAGCGCATGGGGCTTGATATTGACGAAACCCATTTTTACACCAGCGCACAGGCTACGGCGCGTTTTTTAAACAGCCAGTCGCCCGGATGCAGCGCTTACGTTATGGGCGAAGCCGGTTTGATGAACGCTTTGTACGAAGTTGGCATTACCATGAATGATTCCACGCCGGATTACGTTGTTATCGGCGAGCCGAAATCTTACAACTACGAGATGATTATTAAAGCCGTTAAGCTGATTCAAAACGGGGCAAAGCTTGTTGCCACCAATTCCGATTTGACCGGCCCGACGGAAAACGGCATTATTCCGGCCTGCCGCGCTTTTGTTGCGCCGATTGAACTGGCAACGGGCAAAAGCGCTTACTTTGTTGGCAAGCCGAACCCGCTGATGATGCGCACCGGGCTGCGCCTTTTGGGTGTGCACAGCGACGAGGCGGCAATGATTGGCGACCGCATGGACACCGATATTGTTGCCGGTATGGAAAGCGGACTGGAAACGGTGCTGGTGCTTAGCGGCGTAACCACGCGCGAAAACATGCAGGTGTTTGCTTACCGCCCGCGCCATATTTTAAACGGCGTCGGCGATATTGTACCGAAAGAATAACATACTCAGCTTTTTTAGCAGGAGCCTTTTACGGCTTCTGCTTTTTTATTATATCGAACACAGAATGGATTGAGATTATATCATAATTATCATATAATAATACAGGTATGAAATAAGAACTATTTGGAGGAAAACATGCACCCATTTTTAAAATGGGCTGGCGGTAAAGGTCAGCTTTTAGATGAAATAAGAAAATTCTATCCATTCATCACCAAAAATATTACTAAATACGCTGAACCATTTGTCGGTAGTGGCGCTGTTTTATTTGACATACTTCCCTATTATACATTGCAGGAAATTTATATTAGTGATATAAATGCAGAACTAATCAACACTTATAATATTATTCGTAATAATATTGAAGAACTTATAAAATTATTAAACGATTATCAAAATCAGTATTGGTCTTTTGATAATACTGGACGAAAAGCTTATTATTCTAAGCAGCGCGATAGATTTAATATTCTTAAAATTAATGGAAATAAAACGGAAAATATTGAAAAAGCTGCTTTGATGATATTTTTAAATAAAACTTGTTTTAATGGTCTTTATCGTGTTAACGGACAAGGATTCTTCAATGTTCCAATAGGGTCTTATAAAAAACCACTGATATGTGACGAAACAAATTTAAGACTTATATCAGATAAGTTAAAAATTGTAAAAATTGTTTGTGGAGATTATAGATTATCAGCAAGTTTTATTGATAAAAATACTTTTGTATATTTAGACCCACCTTATCGTCCTATTACAGATACAGCAAATTTTACTGCTTATACGGAAAAGTTATTTGGTGATAAAGAACAATATGAACTTGCTGAATTTATTACTACAATACATAAAAAAGGAGCACTAATACTTTTAAGCAATTCAGATCCCAAAAATTCAGATAGAAATGATAACTTTTTCGATAATCTTTATAAAGGTTATAACATAAAAAGAGTGACTGCTAATCGTATGATTAATTGTAATGGTGAAGCACGCGGAAAAATAAATGAATTACTTATTTCAAATTTTAAAGGAGAAAATAATATGAAAAATAGAGATTTTAATATATGGTTATCTTATTTTAAAAAGACAATTTCTGATTACAAATATTATACGGATTTCGAAAAAATTTACCGTAATGTAGATGAAATTAAAGTAGAATTAAATATTTTAAATTCATTGATAGGTTCTAAAAATATAGAAGATGACTTTGAAAAATTATTAAATAAATATCCTGAAGTTTTAAAATGCATTCCTATACTCTTAGCTGTAAGGGCTAACGAAATTGATGCTCTGGACGCAGATGGTTTTTTTACATATAAATTTAATAAAACCAATCTCGGAATAGAACAATATAAAGTATTCATGCATAAAACAGGTTTATTTGATTTAATTCAAAACCATATAATTAATAATCTTGTGGACTATGTAACCGGAGTTGAAACAGGTTTAGATTCCAACGGCCGTAAAAATCGCGGTGGTCATTTAATGGAAAATTTGGTAGAGAGTTTTATTAAAAAAGCTGGTTTTATTAAAGACAAAACGTATTTTAAAGAAATGTACATAAGTCAAATTACACAAAAATGGAATATAGATTTATCAGCCATATCTAATCAGGGCAAAACTGAAAAACGTTTTGATTTTGTTGTAAAAACAAATGATATGATTTATGGTATTGAAACCAATTTTTATAGTAGTGGTGGCAGCAAATTAAATGAAACTGCTCGCAGTTATAAAACTCTTGCTTTGGAAACAGACACTATTGATAATTTTACTTTTGTATGGTTTACAGATGGTAAAGGTTGGAAAAGTGCCCGTAATAATTTAGAAGAAACCTTTGACGTAATGGAGCATATTTATAATATTAACGATATGGAAAATGGAATAATTTCAGAGGTTTTCAAATAAGTGGCAAAGAAAATATTGAAATGGGAGCCAGAAGATTTTAAATTAGAAATGACATCACATTGGTCTTTTCCAAAAAGAGGTAATTGGGCAACGCATGATGCTAAATGGAGAGGAAACTGGTCACCATATATACCACGTAATATCATTTTAAGATATTCACAAGAAAATGATTTAATTTTAGATCAATTTGCTGGCGGTGGAACTACTTTAGTAGAAGCAAAACTTCTAAAAAGAAATATTATTGGCGTTGATATTAATGATGCCGCCTTAAATAGATGTAAAGAAAAAGTAGATTTTGATTGCCAAGAAGCAACAGGAAAAGTTTATATACGCAAAGGAGATGCCAGAAACTTAGATTTTATTCCTGATGATAGTATTGATCTTATTTGTACTCATCCTCCATATGCTAATATTATAAAATACAGTGAAAATATTGAAGGCGATTTATCATTATTAAAAATACCAGATTTTTTAGAAGAAATAAAAAAAGTAGCTTCTGAAAGCTACCGTGTTTTAAAACAAGAGAAATTTTGTGCCATACTAATAGGCGATACAAGGCAAAAAGGTCATGTAATACCTATGAGTTTTAAAGTAATGGAAATTTTTCAAAATTCTGGTTTTAAATTAAAGGAAATTATAATAAAAGAACAGCATAATTGCCGTGCAACTGGTTATTGGAAAACTAATAGTATAAAATACAATTTTTTACTGTTAGCTCATGAATATTTATTTGTATTTAAAAAGTAAATCATACTAAATTACTTTCAACTAAAGCGCTAAATAACATTTTTCTGCCTGAATAATTCCAATATGCACAGTCCTGCTCCATAAATAACCATTTAATAGCTAATAATATAATTTGAATAGGATGTTTTTTACCGTTAAAATCATAAAAATATGCTTCTATTTTCGATAAATCAGTATTTTTACAATTATATAAATCTTCTATTGCTTGCTTCACTGTACTATATTTATCATTCGAATTATTTTTACATTCTGCTAACGCATTGATAATATCTTGATGACTTGGATTTGAATATTTTCTATTCTTTTTAAAATAAAGTCCTTCAATATTAACAGTAAAATCGAATCCTTTATTTAATTGTGTAGGACGTTTTAGAAAAATTTTATATTCTTTATAGTTTTCAACATAATATTTATATCTAGAAGCATTTTTACCATTACCTGTACCTGGTTCTTCATCTAAAAAGCATTTTATAATAGCATGCCGTTTTATTCTTCTGTTACCTTCAGGAAGTTTAAATAGAATTTCATGGTAACTCATAGTTATTCCTCCATAAATAATTTATAAGTTTCTATTTCAAGAGCATCTGCTATTCTCTGTATATTTTCTAAAGAAATACTACGTTTATAGCATTCTATTGCACTGATATAAGTTCTGTGCATACCACATTTTTCTGCAAAAGCTTCTTGTGATAATCCTTTTTTCTTCCTATATTTTTTTAAATTAGTTCCAAAAACTTTTATAATATCCAAATTTAATTTCTCCTTTTTTAATAGTATAATAATTTTGAATACTATAGTTCTACATACAATAAGTAACATTATCTTTAAACGGTGTCGGCGATATTGTACCGAAAGAATAACATACGCAGCTTTTTTAGCAGGAGCCTTTTTCGGCTTCTGTTTTTTTATGCCCGGAATATTTATTGCAGCAAAAGCCGAAACTTCGGTTGAATAGCGTATACTAATAGTATATAATGGAACTATATACCGGATAACTACCGGATTATTAGTTATAAAGGAGCATTGTTTTGATGGAACTGAAAACACCTCTTTATGATTGCCATGTTGCGGCCGGTGGTAAAATTGTGCCTTTTGCAGGGTATCTCCTGCCGGTGCAGTATACGGGCGTTATTAAGGAACACATGGCAGTACGCACTGCCTGCGGGCTTTTTGACGTATCGCACATGGGCGAATTTTTAATTAAAGGCGCTGATGCGCTTAACAACGTGCAGAATTTGTTCTGCAACGATTTTGAAAATATGTATGACGGGCAGGTACGTTACAGCCCGATGTGCAACGAGCGCGGCGGCATTGTTGACGACGTTCTGATTTATAAAGTAAACGGCGAAGAATATCTTTTGGTTGTTAACGCCGCTAACCGCCATAAGGATGCGGAGTGGGTCAAGGCGCATCTTTTTGGCAACGCTTCTTTTGAAGATATTTCCGATTCCGTTGCCCAGCTGGCACTTCAGGGGCCGAAATCCAAAGAAATTGCGGCTAAAATTGTGCCGGAAGAAGGCATCCCCAAAAAATATTACAGCTTTGTAAAAGATGTGGATGTACAGGGAATTAAGTGCATTGTTTCGCGTACCGGCTATACCGGCGAATTTGGCTACGAGTTTTACTGCGCTGTCGCAGACGGCCCGAAACTGTGGAATATTTTGCTGGAAGCAGGCAAAGAGTTTGGCCTTATTCCCTGCGGGCTTGGCGCGCGCGACACCCTGCGCCTGGAAGCAGCTATGCCTCTTTACGGGCATGAACTGACCGACGATATTACCCCGCTGGAAGCAGGGCTGGACTTTTTCGTAAAACTCGGCAAAGACCGCTTTATCGGCATGGACGCCATTTTAGCCAAGGGTGACCAGAAGGTAATCCGCGTGGGCTTAAAAATTACAGGCCGCGGCATTGCGCGCGAGCACTGTGATGTTTACAGCGGTGAAGAAAAAATCGGCGTTGTAACAAGCGGCACGCACTGCCCGTACCTTAACGCGCCGGTTGCCATGGCAATGGTTCCCGTTGATTACTCGGAAGTTGGCACCAAAGTGCAGGTGGATGTGCGCGGGCGCAGAATTGACGCCGAAGTAGTACCCCTGCCGTTTTATAAACGCGCTTAAAATAAAATCAATTTAAGGAGGCTATTTATTATGAACATTCCTAACGACGTTTGCTACACCAAATCCCACGAATGGGTGAAATTTGCCGAGGACGGCAGCGCAACGGTAGGCCTTACCGATTACGCCCAGAACGAACTGGGCGACCTGGTTTTTGTTAACCTGCCCATGCCGGGCGACACCTTCGCCGCAGGCGATACTTTTGCCGATGTGGAATCCGTAAAAGCTGTATCTGATGTTTACAGCCCTGTTACCGGCACCGTTGCCGAAGTGAACGAAGAACTGGCCGACGCTCCGCAGACCATTAACGAAGCACCGTATGACGCCTGGCTTGTACGTTTTGACGAAATTACCGACCAGGAAGATTTGCTGACTGCCGAAGAATACGAAGCATTTGTAAAAGAAGAACAAGCATAAAGGAGGGCGCCTATGGGAAGCTATATCCCCTCTACCAAAGAAGAACGGCAGGAAATGCTTGCCGCAGCAGGTTATGACAGTATCCGCAGCCTGTTTAAAGATGTGCCTGCCGAAGTTTACCTTGATAAGCCGCTGAACCTGCCCCAAGGCATGAGCGAACTGGAAGTGCGTGCCAAAATGCAGGAGCTGGCCGGCAAAAATACCGTGTTCGGCACAATTTTGCGCGGTGCAGGCGCTTATGACCACTACATTCCTTCCATTGTTAAATACATTACCTCCAAAGAGGAGTTTGTAACCAGCTACACGCCGTACCAGGCAGAAATGAGCCAGGGCATTTTGCAGTCCATCTTTGAATACCAGACGATGATTTGCGATTTGACCGGCATGGACACTGCCAATGCTTCCGTGTATGACGGCGCC
>ULXE01061994.1_pt1 | contig 13126 bp, 7 predicted proteins | sample 1961001 | NCBI WGS metagenome assembly ULXE01 (sample SAMEA4835831, study PRJEB28245) | human gut metagenome | biome: gut microbiome; material: fecal sample | place: Denmark | collected 2008
GATATAAGTGCAAGAATACAGGGAAATGATTTCATTATTGAAATAAAAGTTATGCTTGTGGTATAATATGTATGAAAAAATAATAAAAATATTATACTACATATTGATAAAAAAATAACAAAGTGATATAAAATGTAAAAGAAACAGGGGCTGTTACGGAGAAATTATATATAGAATATGCTGATTCGTTTAATGAATGGGGAATATTACGGATTCAATAATAAAGGGAGACATGCGTATGAAAAATATAAAAGAAATAGGGGATTTTTTTATAAATCTGAATGAATATGTATATGCAACAGATATAGAAACCAATGAAATTGTATATATGAATCATAAAGCATTGAAAGCGTATGGCTTAGAATCAATAGAGGATATAAAAGGCAAGAAGTGTTATGAGGTATTACAAAAAGCTTCTGTTAAATGCGGTATGTGCAACAACAGCAGACTTTTACCAGGAGCCTTTGAGGAATGGCGTTATTATAATCCTGTATTAGATAAATATATGATAATAAAGGATACACTGATAGAGGGTGAAGGAAACAGAAAGTACAGGTTGGAAATAGGCATAGATATAAGTGAGGAGCTTGCACAGGATAAGCTTATCCAGAAGTATAGAGAAACTGAAACACTTGTGAATGAGGGCTTGAGGGTGGCACTTGCAGCAGATACACCTGATGAAACAATAAACACACTTCTTGGGTATATAGGTAAAGCACTTAATGGAGAAAGAACCTATATATTTGAAAAAAATATATATGGTGGAGATGATAATACATATGAGTGGACGGCAGAGGGAGTAAGTCCAGAGAAGGATAATCTTCAGAATGTGCCTCCGGATGTATGTGCTAACTGGTATAAGTGTTTTGAAGAAGGCGGAAACATCGTGATTAAGGATCTTGAAGAGATAAAAGAGAGTGATCCCCTGCAATATGATAATTTAAAAAGACAGGGTATTCATTCAATAATTGTTATTCCTATATATAACGAAGGGGAAGTTATTGCATTTATGGGAATAGACAATCCGCCACTGCTTACACTCGAATATGCCTTAAGTATACTAGAGATTATGAGAGCTTTTATTATATCATGTATAAAGCGCAGGAATACGATGAGAAAGCTTGAGGATATGAGCTATAAGGACGCCCTGACCAATATAGGAAACCGTTTCGCTATGAGAGACTGTGTAGATAGTATAGATAAAAAACAGAGTATAGGCGTTGTTTACTGTGATGTTACAGGACTGAAATATGTGAATGATACAATGGGACATGAGGCAGGCGACAGACTTATTCTTAATGCATGTGGATGCCTTACAGACGTGTTTGGAGTGGATGCAGTATTTCGTATAGGTGGAGATGAGTTCCTTGTAATCTGTAAACAGATAGATGAGAATACATTAATAAAGCGTATAACAGAGTTAAAAGAACTAATGAATGAGCGTTCTGTGAATATGGCATCAGGTGTCATCTGGAGTGAGAATGTAATAACAGGCTTTAATGAAATGTTACGTGAGGCAGAGGAGAAAATGTATGCCGATAAAGCGCGATATTATAAGGAAAAAGGAATTGAACGCAGAAAAGAACGGGCATAGCAGGGCTAAAGGAATGCATCATATAACACAATAACAGGTAATTTTGTGATAAATTATAATAAATAATACAGCTTAATTATTGACATTTTAAGATCAATTATATACAATCACATTATCTGCGATGACGAAGACAGTAGATTATGAAAGAAAGCAATAGCGAGCCGGGATGGTGGAAGCCGGTGTGAGTAGAGCATAGTTGAATATCACTTCCAAGCATCCTTGCAGAACTTTGCAGTATAATATTATGGGTAACATTAAGGATAGTATTATATTACGAAAAGTAAGTGAGGACGGTAATCCTACCGTTACAAGGGACGCATATGATGGTATGTCGTAATTGATATAGGTTAAGTTGATTCAGCCCCTGTCGTATTACGGCAGGGGCTTTTTTGCGTGTGTAACGACATTTGTTACAGCACCAATAAAGCAAGCTAACATCGTTACGATTAAGTAAATGATTTGAAAGGAGTAACACAATGGTATACGAGAAAGTTTCATCAGATATGAATTTCGTAGACAGAGAAAAACAGGTTGAAAAGTTCTGGAAGGATAATGATATATTCCAGAAGAGTATTGATAACCGCAAGAAGGGGGAAATATATACATTTTATGATGGACCTCCAACAGCTAATGGTAAGCCACATATAGGACATGTTCTTACAAGAGTTATAAAGGATATGATTCCAAGATATAGAACAATGAAGGGCTATATGGTTCCACGTAAGGCCGGATGGGATACACATGGACTTCCAGTTGAGCTTGAGCTTGAGAAGGAATTAGGTCTTGATGGCAAGGAACAGATTGAAGAGTACGGTCTTGAGCCTTTCATCAAGAAATGTAAGGAAAGCGTATGGAAATACAAGGGTATGTGGGAGGATTTCTCATCTACAGTTGGTTTCTGGGCTGATATGGATAATCCATACATCACATATGATGATAACTTCATCGAGTCTGAATGGTGGGCTTTAAAGCAGATATGGGATAAGGGTCTTTTATACAAGGGCTTTAAGATTGTTCCTTACTGCCCACGTTGTGGAACACCTCTTTCATCACACGAAGTAGCACAGGGCTACAAGGCTGTTAAAGAGCGTTCAGCAGTAGTACGTTTCAAGTGTGTAGGCGAAGATGCATATTTCCTTGCATGGACAACAACACCTTGGACACTTCCATCTAACGTGGCACTCTGCGTTAATCCAGAGGAAACATACGTTAAGGTTAAGGCAGCAGACGGCTATACTTACTATATGGCAGAAGCACTTCTTGATAAGGTGCTTGGAGGACTTGCAGTTAAGGCAGGTCAGACAGTTAATGGTACAGCAGTAGAAGAAGGCGCAGAAGTAGGCAGCGGTGCAGGCGTTGATTACGAAGTATTAGAAACTTACAAGGGTAAAGACCTTGAATATAAAGAATATGAGCCATTATACCAGTGTGCAGCAGATGTTGCAGCAAAGCAGCACAAGAAGGGACATTTTGTTACTTGTGATGACTATGTAACTATGTCAGATGGTACTGGTATCGTTCATATAGCACCAGCATTTGGTGAAGATGATGCCAAGGTTGGACGTAAGTATGACCTTCCATTCGTACAGTTCGTTGATGGTAAGGGTGAACTTACAAAGGAAACACCATATGCGGGAATGTTCGTTAAGAAAGCAGACCCAGAGGTTCTTAAGGATCTTGATAAGGAAGGCAAATTATTCGATGCTCCTAAGTTTGAGCATGATTATCCATTCTGCTGGAGATGTGATACACCACTTATCTACTATGCAAGAGAGTCTTGGTTTATCAAGATGAGTGATCCAGAAGTTAAGGCTAACTTAATAGCTAACAACAAGACAATCAACTGGATTCCGGAAACTATCGGAACTGGACGTTTTGGCGCATGGCTTGAAAATGTTCAGGACTGGGGAATTTCACGTAACAGATACTGGGGTACTCCTCTTAATATCTGGGTATGTGATGATTGTGGAGAAATGTTATCTATAGGAAGCAAGGCAGAATTAAAGGAACATTCTGATAACTGCCCAGATGATATCGAGCTTCACAGACCATATATTGATGCTGTTACATGTACTTGTCCTAAGTGTAAGGGCAAGATGAAGAGAGTTCCAGAAGTTATCGACTGCTGGTTCGACTCAGGTTCAATGCCATTTGCACAGCACCACTATCCATTTGAGAATAAGGAAGTGTTTGAACAGCAGTTCCCTGCTAAGTTCATTTCAGAAGCCGTTGACCAGACAAGAGGCTGGTTCTACTCACTGCTTGCTATATCAACACTTCTTTTCAATAAAGCACCTTATGAAAATGTTATCGTACTTGGCCATGTTCAGGATGCAGATGGACAGAAGATGAGTAAGTCAAAGGGAAATGCTGTAGATCCATTTGATGCATTAAAGAAGCACGGTGCAGATGCCATCCGCTGGTATTTCTACGAGAACTCAGCACCATGGCTTCCTAACAGATTCCATGATAAGGCTGTTACAGAAGGTCAGAGAAAGTTTATGGGAACCATCTGGAACACATATGCATTCTTTGTACTTTATGCTAACATAGATGATTTTGATGCTACTAAGTACACACTTGAGTATGATAAGCTTCCTGTTATGGACAAATGGATTCTTTCTAAGCTTAATACTCTTGTTAAGACTGTTGATAACAATCTTGCCAACTACAAGATTACAGAAACAGCAAGAGCACTTGAGGACTTTGTAGATGAGCTTTCTAACTGGTATGTAAGAAGATGCCGTGAAAGATTCTGGGCAAAGGGTATGGAGCAGGATAAGATTAATGCTTATATGACTCTTTACACAACACTTGTAACACTTTGCAAGGCAGCAGCACCTATGATTCCTTTCATGACAGAAAGCATTTACAGAAACCTTGTATGCAGCATAGATAAGACAGCTCCTATCAGTATCCACCTCTGCGACTTCCCAGAAGTTAAGGAAGAATGGATTGACAAGGAACTTGAAGATAATATGGAAGATGTATTAAATGCTGTTGTTATCGGCAGAGCATGCCGTAACTCAACTAACATCAAGAACAGACAGCCAATCGGCAAGCTGTACATCAAGGCTGACTGGAAGTTAAACGAATACTTTACAGCTATCATAGCAGATGAGCTTAATGTTAAGGAAGTTGAGTACACAGATGATGTAAGAGCATTTACTTCATATTCATTCAAGCCACAGTTAAAGACACTTGGACCAAAGTATGGCAAGCATCTTAATGCTATCAGAGCAGCACTTTCAACACTTGATGGCAATGCAACTATGGATGAACTTAATACTAAGGGTTCATTTACAATCAATGCTGATGGTGAAGATATCGTTCTTGAGAAGGATGATGTTCTTATTGAGATGACTCAGAAGGAAGGCTTTGTAGCAAGTTCTGATAAGGGTATCACAGTTGTTATGGATACTAACCTTACACCAGAGCTTATTGAAGAAGGTTTCGTAAGAGAAATCGTAAGTAAGATCCAGACTATGCGTAAGGATGCAGGATTTGAGGTTATGGATAAGATTACTGTATATGTAGATGGTAATGACAAGTTAGCAGACCTTATGGTTAAGAATGCAGAGCAGATTAAGAGCGTTGTTCTTGCAAATACTATTGAAACAGGTAAGACAGCAGGATTCACTAAGGATTGGGATATCAATGGTGAGAAGGTTGTGCTTGCGGTTGAGAAGAACTAAAACAGTATCTTAATAATTTATAATATGTAAAGACGAGGAGAAAATCGCAGTTATGCGAATTTTCTCCTCGTTTTTTAGTAAATAGAGATAGATGATCTGATACACAATTCACGCCTAAAAATGACAGTTCACGCCAATTGTATTGAAATATTATTAAGGATGAATATACTGAAATTAATAAGAACTATAAAAAATGTTATAGAAGATTATGTTGCATATAAATCATTTATATGAATAGAATCGAGGTGAATAATGATGATCAATTAATTTTATTAAATTGCAATAAGGGTGCGAATCGTGTATAATTTAACCATCGTGTAACGTGCTTTGTGAATAATGTTAATTAAATCAGACACGATTAGTTAAATCAGGAATAATGATATACATTTGTGGTATATCTATATATTAAGGAGGAGAAGAATACATGGTGACAGGTACAGAAGCATCTTTTAGCAAGGAAGAATTCAAGAAAAAAGTTGTAAGTAATTGTAAATCTCTTTATAGAAAGAATATTGATGAGGCAGATAAGCAGCAGGTGTTCCAGTCAGTTGCGTATGCAGTTAAGGATCTTATCATAGATAAGTGGATAGCTACACATAAGACATATGACAAGGAAGATCCTAAGATTGTATATTATATGTCTATGGAGTTCCTTATGGGACGTGCACTTGGTAATAACATGATTAACCTTACTAAGTATAACGAGATAAAAGAAGCACTTGAGGAGCTTGGACTTGATATTAATGTTATCGAGGATCAGGAGCCAGATGCAGCACTTGGTAATGGTGGACTTGGAAGACTTGCAGCATGTTTCCTTGATTCACTTGCAACTCTTGAATATCCAGCTTATGGATGTGGTATCAGATATAAGTATGGTATGTTCAAGCAGGAGATTAAGGACGGATATCAGGTAGAGGTTCCTGATAACTGGTTAAAGGATGGCAATCCATTTGAGATTAAGCGTTCTGAATACAGATATGAAGTCAAGTTTGGTGGATATGTGCGTTCTTACAGAGATGAAGCTACTGGACGTGATATATTCGTTCAGGAAGATTACCGTTCAGTTATAGCTGTTCCTTATGATCTTCCAGTTATCGGATATGGTAACAACACAGTCAATTCACTTAGAATATGGGATGCAGAGCCAGTTAATACATTTAACTTAAGCTCATTTGACAAGGGCGATTACCAGAAGGCTATAGAGGAAGAGAACCTTGCAAAGAATATTGTAGAAGTTCTTTATCCTAACGATAACCATTATGCAGGTAAGGAATTAAGACTTAAGCAGCAGTATTTCTTCGTATCAGCATCAGTTCAGAGAGCTGTTGAAAGATATAAGAATATGCACAATGGTGATGTAAAGAAGCTTTATGAGAAGGTTACATTCCAGCTTAATGATACACATCCAACAGTTGCAGTTGCAGAGCTTATGAGAGTCCTTATGGATGAGAATGGTCTTGAATGGGATGAAGCATGGGATGTAACAACTAAGACAGTTGCATATACTAACCATACTATTATGGCTGAGGCACTTGAGAAGTGGCCTATTGAGCTGTTCTCAAGACTTCTTCCAAGAATCTATCAGATAGTAGAGGAAATCAACAGAAGATTCGTTGAAGATATTAAGGCAAAGTACCCAGGAGACCAGGAAAAGGTCAGAAAGATGGCTGTTATATATGATGGACAGGTTAAGATGGCTAATCTTGCTATATGTGCTGGATATTCTGTCAATGGTGTTGCAAGACTTCATACAGAGATCTTAGAAAAGCAGGAGCTTAAGGATTTCTATGAGATGATGCCAGAGAAGTTTAACAACAAGACTAATGGTATCACACAGAGAAGATTCCTCCTTCATGCTAATCCACTTCTTGCAGACTGGATTACAGACAAGATTGGTGATGGATGGGTAACAGACCTTAAGCAGCTTGAAAAGATGCTTGTATATGTTAATGATGAAAAGGCAAGACAGGAATTCATGCAGATTAAGCATAAGAATAAAGTAAGACTTGCAAAGTATATCAAGGAGCACAATGGAATAGATGTTAATCCGGATTCTATATTTGATGTACAGGTAAAGAGACTTCACGAATATAAGAGACAGCTTCTTAATATTCTTCATGTTATGTACCTTTACAATGAAATCAAGAAGAATCCTGATATGGATATTGTTCCTAGAACATTTATCTTTGGCGCAAAGGCTGCCGCTGGTTATAAGATTGCAAAGCAGACTATAAAGCTTATCAATAATGTTGCAGATGTGATCAACAATGATGAATCTATTAATGGAAAGATTAAAGTAGTATTTATCGAGAATTACAGAGTATCTAACGCTGAGATTATATTTGCAGCAGCAGATGTATCTGAGCAGATATCTACAGCATCTAAGGAGGCTTCAGGTACAGGTAACATGAAGTTTATGCTTAATGGTGCAATAACACTTGGCACTATGGATGGCGCTAATGTTGAGATAGTCCAGGAGGTTGGAGAGGAGAATGCCGTAATATTCGGTCTTCGTTCTGATGAAGTTATCCGTTATGAGAATGAGGGTGGCTATGATCCTATGGAAATCTTCAACAACGACCAGAATATAAGAGAGGTTCTTATGGAACTTATCAATGGTAAGTATTCTAAGGAAGATCCAGAGATGTTCAGGGATATCTACAACTCACTTCTTAACTCACAGGAGGGAAGAAGAGCAGATACTTACTTCATTCTTAAGGACTTCCGTTCTTATGCAGAAGCACAGGCTAAGATTGATAAGAGATATAGGGATGAGACTGGCTGGGCTAAGACAGTTATGATTAACTCGTTTAAGGCAGGTAAGTTCTCATCAGACAGAACTATTGAAGAGTATGCAACAGAAATCTGGAAGCTTACTAAGACACCAGTTAAGTTAAAGTAAAGGTTGCAAAATATAGAATAATATCTATCCGGTATTCATACATTTTATCTAGGAGGCTAGATAAAGTGTATGAGATTGGATAGATTTTTTTTACCCCGTATTATAATCAGAGGAGTGGGTTTAATCGGGGAAAGAATAGATGAAGCGGCGACAGACAAGCAGTATATAGAATATAAGAAGGCAAGAAGAAGGAACGATACACAAGGGTATGTCATAAGCAGCTGCGAGGCAGGAAATTATGATTACAAGGATTATAATTATTATAAAAGCAGGAGGGGAGAAGATAATTATTCATTAATCAAGGAAGAAAGCAGGAAAGGCCGCAGTATAGTCAGGAAATGTATGGAGATAATGATATTTATCGCCATTTATTTGCTGGTGCCATCGGTTATTACGCTGAAGCTTACAGGTGTTGTTGATATGGCTGTGAGTGAAGAGATAGCTGATGGAAGGACGATAACAGTGAATTATAAAAATGCATCACAATCTGTAGAGGTTGAGAAGTTTGTTTCAATGGTTCTTGCCGACAGATTGTATATGGGTGATGAGATTGAACTTCTAAAAGCAGAAAGCATTATGATAAGGACAGATATATACCGTTTAATGGGTGAAAGGATGAACATAGACAGTAGTCAGCTTGGTATGTCGTATATGACATCAGGACAGATGAAGAAAAAGTGGGGAAAGGACTATTTGGATAATTATAACCTTGTAAATGACTGTGTAGCAGCGACAAATGGCATGACAATAAGCTGTAACGGGCAATATATAGAGGCAAGGTATACATACGTAACAGCAGGTTATACGCTTTCTGGAAAGGATATGTTAGGAGATGATTATTCATATCTTATGGCAGTTGAATGTCCTAAGGATAAAGAAGCAAAAGAATATTTTGTCGTTAAGACTGTTAATAACAAGGATTTTGTTAATGCATTTGAAAAAGCATACGATGGTCTGACACTGGATAAAAAGGGGCTTGATAAGCAGGTACAGGTTGTATCGGTAAGCAGTGATGGATATGTATCTAAGATGCAGGTCGGCAATATGGTGATGACAGGAAGCACATTTGCAAAGATTCTGGGACTGAATTCACCTAATTATAAAATAGAATATATGGATAGTGGCGTAAAGATAACAACAACAGGAGTGGGAGATGGTTTCGGGGTTAGTGTATACACAGCACAGAATATGGCAGAGAGTGGTGCAACTTATGAGGATATTTTAAAAACATTTTATAGTGGGGTGAGTATCGGGACTTAAAGTGGCTGAAAAGAAGATAAAGAAATATATAGCTGTGGAGTGTTTAACGAGAATATATTAGAGAATATATTACAAGAGATTAAGAATCCTTTACGGATATTTTACGTAATAAAACATATAGATTTTAATAATACTCTTTATATTATAAGCAATCTTTGGTTAAGAAACATATTTTATCTCTGCAAAATACGTATCGCAGGGTGGAAATATTATATTAACCTAAGGTTGCATTTTTATGTTGGAGCCAGCGTTTCAGATTGGGAAAGCAGCAACAGAGGCTGAATATGAAATGTCTTATGTCCAGCATAATGTCAATAAGACATAATATCAGGAGGAAGATATGAGAAGAATGAAAAAGGTTGCAGCAGCAACACTTACAGCAATGATGGTAGCAAGTCTGGCTATGGGAACAACAGAAACATGGGCAAGAAGCTCAAAGAGAGCAGCATGGAATAATGCAGCAGCAGAATCAACAGATGTTGAAATGGAAGTAAAGGATGCCTGTTATACAGAGGATGGAAAAGAAACAGATGCTCATAATGTTAAATCAAATGTATATGCAAACAGCACAGAATGGGCAGAATGGAAGACTAAGTGGGAGAGCGTAAGAACTAACTTCTGTCAGATAGCATTAACTCCAGGTGAGGATGCAGCTAAGCTTAATGCAGCATGGTATTCAACAACTAAGGATGAAACTCCTAAGATTAAGCTTATGGATGCTTCTGGAAAAGAAATAAAGACATATGAAGGTAAACAGTCAGTTGAAGCTGATGTTGAGACTGTTAAGGATGGAGACAAGACATATACATTATATCCATGTAAGGTTACTGTAACAGGACTTGCAGAGAATACTTCTTACAAGTACCAGTATTATGTAAATGGAGCATGGTCTGAGACATATGACTATAAGACACAGTCAACAGACAGCTTCTCAGTAATGTATGTAGGTGATCCACAGATAGGTGCTTCTACAAACCAGCTTGGTAACCAGAATAAACAATACTATGCAATGAACGATTCATACAACTGGTATCATACACTTAACAATGCTGTTAAAAAGTTTCCAGGCTTAAGCTTTATTATGTCAGCAGGTGACCAGATTAACCAGACTGGTGTATCCAACGATGCTGATAAGCTGGAGCAGCAGATAGAATATGCAGGTTTTCTTAATCCATCTGTACTTAGAAGTCTTCCTGTTGCTACAACAATCGGTAATCATGATTCTAAGTCAGTTAACTATTCTAATCATTTTAATTATCCTAACAAGCAGACAAGCGATGCTAATACAGCATCAAAGACAACTGCAGGCACAGATTATTACTTCACATATGGCAATACATTATTTATAAGTATTGATACTAACAACTATAATGTTGCTACACATGAAAATGTGATAAAGGAAGCAACAGAAAAGAATCCTTCTGCGAAGTGGAGAATACTTATGTTCCATCAGGATATTTATGGCTCTGGTTATGACCATTCAGATTCAGATGGTATTGTTCTTAGGACACAGCTTACTCCTGTTATAGATAAATATGATATAGATGCGGTTCTTCAGGGACATGATCATACATATTCAAGAACATATCAGCTTACTTCTGATGGAAATACTAATCATGGCGAATATACAAAAGCCCCTAAAACAGATGATAAAGAGAACTTCACAGCATATATTAATGATAATAACTGCTATAACCTCAAGTCAGGCAAGGAGGATTCAAGCAAGGTTGTAGATCCAGAAGGTACTGTATACTTTGAAGCTAATTCAGCAACTGGTAGTAAGTATTATCAGCTTATTGGTACACAGCAGGATTATATAGCAGCAAGATGCCAGAGCTGGAGACCTACATATTCTGTTCTTGATATAACAGATACAACTCTTACAGTAAAGACTTATGATGCAGCAACTAATGAAGAACTTGTAGCAGATGGTGGTGTTAAGACTGCATATACGATTGTAAAGCAGGCAGATAAGACAGCACTTGATACAGAAATAGCAAAGGCAGAGACTGCATATGATACAGCTAAGAAGGCAGGTAATTATACAGAGGCTTCTTTAAAGACTCTTGAAGATACTATAACAGCAGCAAAGGCTGTTATAGAAAATGCAGAAAGCACAACAACAGATATAGCAAGTGCAGTAACATCATTACAGGATGCAGTTAGGGGTCTTTCGACTGTAGAGAATAATGATAACAAGGGCAACACAGAAAATAATAACAATGCAGCAGGAAACGGAACAGAGGATACTGCAGGTGCAGGAAATAAAACAGGCACAGAGGATAATGGTGAAGCTGGTCAGGATGTATCTGGTTCAGGAAACTCATCAGCAAATGCATCTGGTTCAAGCAGCACGGTTAAGACTGGGGATACAGCTAAGGCAGCAGTATGGTACACAGCAGCAGGTCTTTCAATGGCAGGTGCCGCAGGTATTATACTTGTAGAAAGAAAGAAAAAGAAGCTTAACCAGTAAAAATATATGGATTAATATGCTTTAAGAAGGAAAAGTAAATGTCAGGTAAGAAACAAGTGGTAGTAAAAGCAGTGGTTGTTGTGATATGCATTGCAGCATTTATATTTGCGGCAGACAGGCTGAGGGTTACAGATAAAGAGCCAATAGTAACAACACTGGGTTATTCATATGAGAATGCAAGAGTAATCGAGGTGGTAGAGGATAATCTGTCACCTGACGGAATAAGGGTCGGATATCAGCGGTTAAAGGTGCAGCTTACATCCGGAGAGTATAAGGGAGAAGTAGTAGATGCCACAAGTGCCGAGGGAAACCTGTTCGGAGCAGTATGTGAAAAGGGAGATTCGGTGGTAGTGCATATGAGTGTATCGGGTAGTTCTAAAAATGTCTCAGTATACTCAAAGGATAGAATAGTGGCAGTGGCTGCATTTGTAGGAATATTTTTACTGCTCATATGTATAATAGGTGGAAAGAATGGTGTTAAGTCAGTAGTTGGACTTGTGTTTACGTTCGTGTCAATATTTATGATATACATACCTCTTATATACAGAGGATTTTCTCCATTCTGGGCTGCCGTGATCATTACAATTATAACAACAATAGTTACTATGTATCTTATCAGTGGCTTTACAGTAAAAACAATATGTGCAATAGCCGGAACAGTAACAGGTGTGCTTCTTGCAGGCTTATCAGCATGGCTGTTTGGCAAGGTGGCAGATATAGACGGATATAATGTATCAAACATAGAAACGCTTTCTTATGTAGGGCAGATAACTAATATCCAGATAGGCGGGCTGTTATTTTCAGGAATTCTCATAGCTTCTTTGGGGGCTGTCATGGATGTTGCGATGTCTGTATCATCGGCAATGTATGAAATACATGACAAAGCCCCACAGCTTGGCTGCCTCGAATTGTTTAAAAGCGGTATGAATGTTGGACGTGATATGATGGGAACTATGTCAAATACGCTTATACTTGCTTTTGTAGGAAGTGCAGTAAGTGAGCTTGTTATTAACTATGCATATAATCTTCCATTCAGACAGATTATTAATTCGTATAATATAGGTATAGAGATTATGCAGGGAGTATCCGGAAGTATAGGAGTTATACTTACAGTACCGGCTGTTGCTGTTGTAACAGCGTGGCTGCTTACTCATAGACATGGAAATATTGTTGTTTAATTGAATATTAGTTGGTGACGAACG
>ULXE01024908.1_pt1 | contig 13105 bp, 8 predicted proteins | sample 1961001 | NCBI WGS metagenome assembly ULXE01 (sample SAMEA4835831, study PRJEB28245) | human gut metagenome | biome: gut microbiome; material: fecal sample | place: Denmark | collected 2008
AAAGGTTCATTTAATGAACTAAACGGTAAGAAAGTCATGGTCGGCTTCGAACACATGGAGTGGAAAGCCCGGTGTGCGGACCGGTTCATCAGTATGTATGATTACAAGGCTACATACACAAGTATTACGAGGATGGCAGGGAACACACCTACCATTATGTTCCGGGAAAGAACGAGGCGATGAGCATGGCCAAATCCGCCATCCTGCAGAAAGAATTCAGAAACGAGAGGAAGATGCTGGATGTGTCTTACCGGATGTTCCGTTTCATGGTGAATCCGAAACAGGCTCTCATAGCGGAAGCTAAAAGACTGGTAAAGGATGCGCTTACTGGAAAAATCTAAATCAATTTATGAATATGGATCATATGTTTATTATGAGACTGGCAGCCCTGCTTTTTGGCGGCGGCATTGCCAGCTGTCTGTTTCCGGGAAAATCCCGGATGTCACATATCCTGTTCCTGCTGTTGATACTTGCAGAAACAGCTGTTGCACATGCCACCATTCCGGACGGGTGGTGGTTCCTGCTTCCGGGTGTCGTTTCCGTACTTCTTCGTCTTTCTTTCAAAGGAGGGACAGAAAGCGGAAAGGGTGGAAAAGCCCTGCTCTCCCTTCACGCCACGGACGGGACAATTATCAGATATTATTACTGGTTCTCCAATTTCCTTGTCTATGGAGGAGCCGGTTCCGGCAAGACCAAATCCATAGGCAAACCGCTGATGGAGCAATACATCAGGTCCGGATTCGCCGGTTTTATCTATGACTTCAAGGATTTTGACCATCCCCGGACTGCATACAACCTAATCAGGAAACACGGATACCCCCATGAGTTCTATTATGTAAATTTCACGGACATGAACCGGACTTACCGCTTCAATCCGCTGGACAGGAGGAATATAAAGGACAGGACGATGCTCATGCAGCTGATGGAGGACGTACTGGGCGCGTTGATGCCGCCCACATCATCAATGGTATACGGGTACGCTTGGCATCCTGAACGGCGTGGCATACAGGCTTTGGGACGAGTTCCCGGAATGTTGCACGCTGCCGCATATCGTTAACTTCGTGATGAAGGCCGATACGGGATAGCTTCAGGAATTTCTGAAGCTGAACGATATCAGTGCCATGATAGCGGGGGCGTACCTCAAGGTGGAGGACAGCGAGAAGATGTAGGCCTCCTATGTGTCCACCCTCAGCAACTATGTGGCGAAGCTGACCACCAATGAGAACATATACTATGTGCTGACAGGGAATGACTTCGATTTCAATCTGATTGATCTGGAGCATCCGAAACTTTTTGCAATCAGCAACAACTATGCGACGGAATCGGTGATATCCCCCGTTATTGCCATGATGGTGAGCATCACCTCGCGCTCGTTCTCCATGGAGAACAAGGTCCCCTTTGTATTTATCTTGGACGAGATGACTACCTTCAAGGTGCGTGACTTCGAGAAGCTGCCTTCCGTCCTGCGCGAGTACGGGGCGGCGTTCCTGCTGCTCACCCAGTTCGGAGCCAAGTTGGAAAAACTGTACAGCAAACTGGACAGGTCGTCCATCGAGGCGAATTTCGGAAATATCTTCCTGGGCCGCACACTGGATGTGGAGGCATTGAAATATTACCCTCTTTTTTTCGGGAAATACGAGAAGGAGAAGAAGTCTACCAGCTCCGGCAGCAGCGGTGGCGGCCACAATTCCAGCGTGACCATCAGCACACAGAAGGAAGAGATATATGAATCAAAGGACTTCGCTTCACTGGATCCGGGGGAATTTATCGGAATGGGAAACCGTTTCAATATCAAAGGGCATTTCAGGAAGAAGTTCAGGCTGCTCAAACTGGAGGAGGAACCGCTTCTGGTAGTTGCGTTTAGGGCGGAGAAGAAAATATCTGACAATTATACCAGAATACTGAAAGATATCGAGAGGGTGTTTGAAATGGAAGATACAGAAGAGGATGTAAACTCTTTGTTTTCCGACAGATAGAAAGCTGTATATATATTCACAATTTCAATAAGTGCAATAAAAGAGGACGTAAATTAAACTGTATCTGTGTCAGCAAAGAATAAAATATTAACTTTGAAACACAGTTTAATTTACATCTTATCCTTGCACTATTATAATTGAATTTTCTAAAAAATATAGAGCCTCTTACGAAGCCCTATATTTCTATTTTTGACTTATGCCAAAAGGAGAAACATCCCGATTAATTTCATAGACAGATTTATAAATCTCTATAATGGAAAAATATTGAAATTTTATTTTTATCCATATTTACCAGCCGTCTGTTTGTACCAAATTTCTATTCTTTTGGATCTCTGTAATGGATATTGGCCATAATGCATACTTTTCATTGGGGAAATTTCTATCTGCAACAATCTGAGGTTGGGCCATATCTCCGGAAACATTATAAAATTCTTCTACGCTTTGACCACTAACATCCCAACCCTTTACATCCTGATCAAATTCTTGGCGAGCTATCTTCCACCGTCTGACATCCCACATACGATGCCCTTCAAAGGACAATTCGATCATTCGTTCTCTATGTATGATTTCTCGCATTTCGTCCTTTGTAAAACTTGTTTTGGGATATCTGGCTTTTGACCATGACTTTAACAGAGCAGGGATTCCAGCACGTTCTCTAATCTTATCTAAATAAGGAATTATTTTGCTATGGCTAGCTTCTCCTTCATATTCATTTAAAGCTTCCGCATAATTCAGATACAATTCGGCCAACCTAATAAGAGGGAAGGGATATTTTACAAGCAAACCTGTTTGACCGCTTTGCTGGCAATCAGAAGATGGGTGTACTCCTTTCTTGACTAAATATCCTGTCGAGGAAGCGTCTTGCGATTGCTTGCCATAAGGCTTATTAAAACGCATCTCACATAAGATATTCGCCCCACGCAATTCATATATACTATTATCGAATGCGATACTTGCATAAAAACGTGGCTCACGGTTATAGTGCAGTCGTAGGGTTCTATCATAACAATGGACATTGTCCGCAGCTACAAGCTGATATCGTTTCTCATAATCGAATTCGGGATCTTGTTCGATTGGTAACCCATTTCTGGTATAATAGGCTTCTACCATTTTCAGCGTAGGAGAAATCCCATTAAAAGTATAGGGCCTTAGCATTGAGTGTCTTTGCCATGTTTGATTATTCTCTATATTGGTAAATCCCCAAATCAGTTCACAGTTCCAAGGATCGACCATTGTATAACGATAATCATATTCTTTACGCTTCTCTTCCGAAAGAGAGTTATAAGAAATCTTAGGTCTTTGACCAGGTATAATTCCTGTGAGATCTTTAGCCTTAAGAAGGCTATCTGCAAATGTCAATGAACTGTTTGTTGAACATTTGTAAAGCTTAACGCCTTTCGTTTCAGCCATTTGGATAGCTTCGAAAGAAATATCTGCCGCTGCTTTCCATTTTTCCGCATCATAAACTGTGTTGACAAGTATTGTACCATCAGAATCCTTGAAGTTGCTATAGTCCTCATTCCCGTTAAATATCGGACTGGCTCTATATAGTAAGATACGGCTTTTTAAACTTTTGGCTATAAGGGTTGTGATACGACCCCATTCATTACTTGTAACACTTTGTGGCAGACCGTTGTTTATTGCATAATCTATATTCTCTAAAATGAAGTTAAAACAGTTATCTACAGGTTCTCTTCGGGGATAGCGTTGTTCTTCCGGAGCATTCATATCTACACTGTTTCTGGCTACTATAATCGGTCCATATTGCCGTAATAGGCAGAAATGGTAATAACCTATCAGAAAATGCGCTTCTGCAATCCAACGTGCTTTTTTAGCAACATCCAAATCCGGAACCTGATCAATATTTTCTAGAAATACGTATGCTTCACGGATACCCTTATATAATGCTTTAGAACCGTTAGCCCCTTCCCATAAATTAAAATATGGGGACGAAGTATCCAAAGTGCCTAGGTTGATATGGTACGCTTTAAAATTGGTTTTGTCATTTCTCCATGGTATATCAAGTTCATCTGTGGAAAGAAGAGCAGGATTTTCTGCGATCGAGCTCTCTGTTGGAATATACCCGTAAACATTCCCCATTATATAGTTTTGTGCCGTTGCCTCGTTTTTAAATGCATCGCTTAATTGTGGAATCTCAGAAGGAACCACATCCAAGTAGTTGCATGAAGTTAAAATTACACTGCTACTAATTATTAATAATATATCTTTTAGTTTCATGATTAATTAAAATTAAATTGTATTCCTATGTTAAAAACTCTTTGTGTTGGATATTGATAATATCCATTTCCCCCCATTTCCGGATCCCAAAGTTTAAAATTAGAGAATGTTAAAAGATTCGTTCCATTAACATAGAAACGAAGATACTTCATTGAATAACCGAACTCGAGACTTTTCAGTTTTAGGAAGGAACCATCTCTCAACCAATAAGTGGAGTTTTGGTGGTTGTTCTCGTTGCCTATGGCTGATAGGCGTGGGTATTGAGCTTTAGGATTAGGATTGGATTCACTCCAATAATCATCAGCAATCCACTGGGCAACATTCGCATTCCATCGCCCAAATGGGGCCATATTACCAGCGGATAGGATGAAAGAAGTACGAGCCACCCCTTGAAAGAATATTCCGAAGTCAAATTTTTTATAACGTATGGTTCCACCGAATCCATAGGTGATTTCCGGAACTGTTGGACTGCCAATAACATGTTTGTCATTATCATTCACAATATTCTTTCCGTCAACTTGACTGGTTATATCTACATATTTAATATCACCTATCTTAGGACCGCTACCGTATTGCTGCACAGGTCCGTGATCTATTTCTTCCTGCGTACCGTATAACCCTGATGCGGTTAAACCATATATTGAATTGATAGGATGACCAATGTGGCTAAGATTGGAGTATATCTGTTCCGGATACTGATCCTTTATTATCTTGTTATGTGCGTATACAATATTTCCAAGCAAGCTTATTGTAAAATCTTTATTTACAGCCTTATTGTATGTGAATGAAGCATCAATTCCACTATTCTTAACTTCTCCCAAATTGTAATATGGAATAGTGCTTCCAAACCCCATACTACTTGGCAAGGTCGCGGGCTGTTGAAAGATTCCGGTTCGACGTTCTGTAAAATAATCTATTGTCAAATTTAGGCTGCCTAATATCTCCATATCAATACCAACATTTGCCTTATATCCAACCTCCCATTTTGCTTGTTCATTGCCAATACGTGTGAAAGTGATTCCACTATACCATGTATTCATGTTTTCACCGTAGTGATAATTAGGGCCAGTACCTAAAGAAATCTCCGTTAAATAAGGAAAGCGGGCTCCAGCTATTTTATCGTTCCCGACCAAGCCATAACTTCCTCTTATTTTCAATGCTGTAACTACACTTCTTAGAGGCTTGAAAAAATCCTCATTTGAAATACTGTACCCTAAGGCTATTGACGGGAAGAATCCAAATTGCCTATCTTTAATAAAATTTTCTGTACCATTGTAACCAAAATTAAACTCCGCAAAATACCGCTCGTCATAAGCATAGGTAAAACGACCAGCCAATCCTGTGGTACGATAAGGCACAGCGTCAAACAAGGAGCTAGGAAAAGCAGGATTATATTGTCTCTGGTTATAAAGCAGCATCGCTGTTATATTATTCTTCCCGAACAACCGCTGGTAGTCAATAGCAGCTTCCCAATAAATAGTTCTGTCTCCGTTATTGGCCTTAGAGAAGGACAAATAATCACTTCCGGTTGTCCCTATTTTCTCCAAAGTGTAAGTATAATCTGTAGGGTTATACTTACTTATTTGGTAGTAAAAAGGTACAGTGGAACGATCAGTCTTTGCTGTATTCCAATTCTTATATGAAAACAAAGCCCTTGCTGACAAACCTTTTGCAAGCATGGACAAATCTTGTTTTAACTCAAAGGTGGAAATGACCGTGGAAGAAAACGTGGTAGAATACCCCTTTGCCAATTCAGCATAAGGATTGACAAAAGTGGCTCCATTAAAACTCATATTTCCATAGAGTATGTTAGTTTCATTTCCTAAAGGACCGCTACCTGCCGGAAACATGATAGGAAAATTTACCGGATTGGTTTTCTGTATAATATTTCGATAAGTATCAGCTGCGCTGACAACTGGACTGTTTTTGTCATCGATAACAGTGCTCAGTTTGAGACTTACTTTTGTAGTTTTTGTCACATTAGCGTTTATATTAGCTTGAAAGTTATATCTTTTATTGTCTATATTATTATTGAAACTTCCTTGTGATATATTTTTCATGATCCCAGTATCTCTGTAGATGCCAGCAGACACATAATATGATGCAATTTTACTTCCACCGCTAATATTTATATTGGCCCGTTGATTCATTGTTACATTTTTAAATATTTCTTTTTGCCAGTCAACGTTCGGGTATATATATTTATTTAATCCTTTTATTGTTCCCTGAATTCTATCTTCCGAATACATTGGAGAAGTGTTAGGATCATCATTTTTCAAAGCTTCGTTATACATACGCATATAAGTCGGGCCATCAACCATATCAAGATGATACGATGGCATACTCCAAGAATTCTCCAAACGTGCTTTTACAGATATTTTCTCATTTGTAGCTCCTTCCTTGGTAGTGACAATCATCACTCCATTAGCTCCCCGGACTCCATAAAGTGCTGTTGCACTGGCATCTTTTAATATAGAGAAACTCTGAATATCATCTGGCTGGATGTCATTCAAATCTCCTGATGAAATTTCTACTCCATCTAGTAATATGAGAGGTGCGGAGTTAGCCCCGTTTGTTCCGATACCCCGTATCCAAAAATCCGCCCCGTCCCCGCCAGGCTCACCAGAACGTTGAACAGCGATTACGCCAGACATCCTTCCCGCTAATGATGCTGACAATGAGCTTGTTGGAAGTTTGAAAGATTCCGGTTTGACAGAGCTTATTGCTCCGACTACACTCGCTTTCTTTTGTTTTCCAAATCCAACAATAACCACATCTTTTAAAGAAGTGGACTCCTCAATCATGCGGATATTAAAAACCTCTGTTTCGGAAGTCACCTTTTTCTCAACGTTTTCATAACCAATAAATGAGAAGGAGAGTGTTTCACCAACTGCAACCCGAATGGAAAAGCGCCCATTAATATCTGAAATAACCCCTTGCGTGGTTCCTTTCACCAATATCGTGGCGCCGATAATGGGATTCCCATATTCGTCTGTCAGTAGACCGGTTACATTTTTGCTTTGCTGAAGAGTTTCTTGGAAAAGTTTCTCTTCTATTTCCATTGGCTTGGCCAAGACAGATCTTTGCCCGATAAACATGCTCAAGCAGAGAACTAAAATGAACGTTTTTTTCATTTAAACATGATAACTTTAAGGTTAATTATTTGATATAATTCTTTTATTTAAGGCCTTAAACGCAACAAATATATATAATATTATTAATACAAACAATATATTTATTAAAAATATTTCATAATTCCACGCAATTTTTCAAATTAAATGGTTGTATATGGTGTGTTAATATATTAAATTTACTAATTATCCAATATATCATATACATATCTAATTATTACATTTTTATTATGTATAGTATTATATGTAAATAAGGAATATAATTCAATAAACAAAAACATTTATTCGGCTTAACTTGCCATCCTCAATTGGTAGCTATGGTGGTAATCTGTTCCATCGCAATCATAGTTTCATTTTTATCTCTCTTTGTTCCGAATCTTCGAGCTCAGAACAAGGTTGTTTTTTACGTGCGACACCCGACGGCAGAAGCGAGAATCGTAAGCAAAGAAGCCTCTGTAAATTTTAAAAATGCTATAATCTCTCTCTGACATTGGAAAGTTTGCGTTAAATTCCAGCAAGTCAGTCTCACAATACTTGGTCCACCATATAAGCGTCTCCGCGTTTCTATATTGTCTCTCTTTTTTCGTTCTTATATCTTTGCCTGGTATAAAAATGAATCATTATGGATTTAGCAGAAAATAGATTTAGAAAAACCTGGTAACGTTTCCTTGAAGTATTGAAAGTAGACTGTCATTGTTCTTTAGCCGATGTTTGCCGCGAGCAGCATACCACTTCTGGAGGTATGAGTTCCTGGATGTCCCGACGGGGCTATAGTGTTAAACAAGCTAAGGAAGATGCGGTCCGTAATTATTATGGCGGTGTTTCCCCCTCCCGACCGACAAGTACCTCTCCTTCGTTCAGTCAAATAGTTCCCGTCATGTTGTCGGAAGAAGAGTTCAGCCTTTCCGGAGTCACAATCACCTTCAATAGCGGTATGACCATTTCGTTCAAACGGGTCACTCCCGGCGGTATCATTCAAATGTTGCACGATTACGAACGAAGAGAGGGGGATCCATGTATTCTCTAACATCAGCCAACTGATACTACCTGTATCAGGGCTTTGTCCGTATGAACCTTGGCATTGACGGTTTATTCAATATTATACGCTCAGAGATGAAAGGTTTGTCTCCCATATCAGGAGTTGTCTTTTTGTTCTTTGGCAAGAACCGACAGGGTGTAAAAATACTGCATTGGGACGGTGACGGCTTTCTTCTTTACTACAAGCGTCTCGAAGGTGGAAGTTTTGAGCTGCCGACATTTAACCCCGATACTGGCAATTACGAGGTTTCCTATCAGATTTTGTCTTTTATCCTGAATGGAGAAGTTCGTGCGACTGCGAAAACGCTTTAGGATATGACATAATCGTTTGTTCCTTAATAATTTACATCACAAATATTGTCTGATCTCCATGGCTGTCCCGTTAATATTTCGTATCTTTATGCCATGAAAAAGGATGAGATCATAGAGTTATTGAAGGAACAAATCAAGGGATTACGGGATGACAACAACAGGCTTCTGGTCCAGATAGATGCTTTGACAAAAGAGGTCTCCTCCCTTAAGGAGGCACTCCTTCAAAAAGGTGAATCCCTTGGCAGGCAACAACGCATTGCCAAGGGACTCGCCAAACTTGTATCCAACACATCCGAACGGCAACAGGCTCCCCGGCCTGCTCTGTCCGAAGAGGAGAGGCGGAAGGCAGAAGCGGAAAAAGCCGCCGGGCGTAAAGCCAGGAAGAACAATGGGGCCAGACGTGACATGCATTATGAGCTGGAGGAGGAGGAACATGTCGTTTATCCCGATGATCCCGGTTTTGACATCAATAAAGCCCGGCTGTTTACTCCCACTCCCAGAATATGCGTCCGCTATGAATGTGTCCCCATGCGCTTCATCAAGCACGTCTACAAGATACACACCTATACGCAGGACGGCCGCCTGTTTGAGGGAAAAACACCGGCTTCGGCTTTCCTGAATTCCAGCAATGACAGCTCATTCATTGCCGGAATGATAAAATTACGTTACATACAATCACTGCCTGTAGAAAGAATCATCAGCTACTTCGAAGGTTATGGCTTTACGCTGAAGAAACCCACGGCCCATAAGTTGATGGAGAAAGCCTCAGGCCTCTTCGAAAATCTTTATCAGTGTATCCGCAGACAACCTTGGGCGATCCTTATAAGGCAGCTAATGAAACCTATTACAAAATACTCGTCCCGGAAAAGAACAGTAAGGGAAAAGGAGTCCGCAAGGGATACCTCTGGGTGGTTGTGGGTATAAACACCGGGATGATATATCTGCTCTACGATGACGGTTCCCGCTCTGAAAGAGTTATTCTTAACGAATTAGGCAGTTGCAAGGGCATCTAAAAGTGACGGCTACTCACCTTACCGGAAACTCGAAAGCGATGCTTATCCCCATATCACACGCATCCCGTGCCTGCAACATATAAAACGGAAATTTATAGATAGCGGTGAGAACGACCCGGATGTAAAAAGAAGCGTGGAACTGATAAACAAACTTTATCAAAACGAGCATAAGCATAAAGTCGGGGTGGACGGATGGACGGCGGAACAGCATCTTGCACACCGCAAAAAGTATGCTCTGGACACACTCGGGGAAATAAAAGATGTGCTTGATGAAATAGAAGAACGGGGGGACTTGTTACCCAAGAGCGAACTAAGGGAAGCCATTACCTATCTTCGCAATGAGTGGAATGCCGTAGTGGACATCTTCAACTATGGTGACACTTTCCTGGACAACAATATAGTTGAACGGATGAACCGGTACATATTCCTGTCAAGAAAAAACTCATTGTTCTTCGGCAGCCATAAGGGTGCCGAACGGGGCGCCATACTCTACACGATAGCACTCACTTGCAGGATGCATAAAGTAAATCTGTTTAAGTATCTCACGGATGTGATAAACAGAACCGCAGAATGGCAACCGAACACGCCACTGGAAAAATATAGGGAACTCCTGCCTGACAAATGGGAAAAGGAGAATAGCTAAACAAGGCTTATTAAACTTTTTATTCTACCACACTATATAGAACCGCGGAGACGCTTACATAGTGATTGACAAGGTATGGGATTACATCAACCAGCCTGCCAGCAATTCGCTTCTGCATTACAATGACGGCTCTTATATATTCGATATACCATCTTTCAACAAGGGGGCAATCAGAGAGGCGATATTGAATGCTTGTTGCCACCGCTCAATGTTGATTCAGAGTGATGTTGTCATCAAGCAATATCCCGATAGTATAACCATTACCAATGCTGGTGGTTTTCCGTCCGGAGTGGATATGAACAACATTTTGACAGTGAACAGCGTTCCGCGCAGTAAACTGATGAGCGAGATATTGCAGAAGACAGGATTGGTGGAGCGTTCCGGTCAGGGAGTGGATAAAATGTTCTACAACTGTATTACTGTGATGTGCTAAGTTGTGTATGTGATTGTTTTACTGACTATTACAAAAAAAAGTAATAATCTGATTGAACCTGCTGTTTCGTCAGCAGTAGCCTACGGCAGGTGCATAACCAATAATGGTCTTGTACTAAGTTGCTCGGACAATGAAGCCCTTCCGAAAGGAGAAGTTTGAACCGTGAGGGGAAAGCAACTGCTATTAGTGTCATATAGTAGGGGAGCTAGGCTGGATGGTATGAATAACAAATGTGAACTGTTGCTTAAACATCGTGATTGTAGAAAAGCCAAAGACTACTGACAGGCTTTACCAAAAGGTATGCAGTCGGTTAATCCTTTGCCGAGCAACTGAATGTCTTTGAATTGCTGGCTTTGTACAAAATGGCAATGAGGGATTGCGAGGGGCTTGATGAAAAGATTTTATGAAAATTGTCGGAAGAAAACCTTATCGGTTACGAAAACGGCTCTCATCGCTTGTCCGAGGAGTATCGGAATGAGTCTGCTGAAAGATTGAAAGGAATGAATATGAATTACCTCAAGTTGGTTTCAGGCTGTTTTCATAAAAATGGTTATATAAATCGTTCTTTTCTCAAAAAGGTATTTCAAGACATGTTGTCCGAAAAACAAATTAGAGGCTTGATTTCAAAGATGAAAAATGCAGGGATTATACAGAAAGATGGTGCAGGCAAATATACCCGTTATGTAAAAGCACCGGATTTTCCATCGTTTGTCTAGGGCCGCAAGAATCAATTTTAGGGTCGTAAGATTTCAACTGTCTGTTTATCAGCTTATTTGATTAGGGAAACAAGGGGCTTGATAAGGCAAAGATTCAGCAAATGATAATACAATATTTGCAGAATGCAGGTTCCTCAGGAGCAAAGCGTGATGCCATTTTTGAATATTTGAAAGAGGTATTACCCCAGAATAAGACCCAAGAGCAACAAGAGCGTATGATTGGCAATATTCTTTCTGAGATGAAAGAGATTGGATTGATTCATCCCGAAGGTCGGACATGGTTTTTGGGGTCGTAATTCATCAATTATAGTTGAAATATGACTATTTATAACTGTCAAATGAGATTATAACTTAAAAGTAGTCAAATCCTTGGTTTAATCAAGAAATTGGCTACTTTTATATCAGAGTTGTTTGACAAAGCATAATGCAGAAGATTAGTGCAACACCGCTGTCGCCAAATCGTTACCAACAACTTTCTACCATAGTATTTGCTATTTGTGTATCAATCAGATACGGAATAATTGATTATCCGTTGCAATGATAAACAATTTTTGCGAACGAGAGATTATAAGTCATAAGATAATGTTTGTATAGCCCACTTATATACAACTCTACCGTTTTGATGCAGTTTGTTATTGGAAATAACTTCTTCATCATTGATAGAATTTTTTTGACTGGTTAGATAGAGGTCTTTTCCAAATTCTCCATTCGTTTCTGTTATTATTTCCAATAATCTTGCTGTCCACTAAAAATGTGGATAATATTGAAAAGTTCCACAATAAAATAAAGTTGGTTCAGAACCAGCAAGTCCATGACAATATTGTAGGTACCAACCAGTAGGAATTCTAAGATTAATATTTCAATAGAATGTTATTTGTATTTACATCAGAATATCATCTGTAGTAATTCTTATTCCGAATATATCAATGTATATAACTGTTTATCAATGCTGTACAATTCAAATATATTTGAGACTGAGAAATAAAAAACATTATTCAGACATCAAATATCTGCTATTTTGACAGATTTTATAGAGAAAAGCCTCAAAATTACATCAAGGGACAAAATTTTGTCCCTTGATGCCACGCTGAAGGACAAACGAGGGACAAAAGTTGAAAAAATCAGAGATATTACATTTTCTGACTTAGTATTTGCTTCTATTATGTATATATCTATCAGTTGGTTATATAGATAATTGATAATCAGTAGGTTAAGCTATTTGCCGATGCAAAGATGTTAGTAATCTGTATGTCAGTTAGTTGGGTTGTATTGGAATGGTATTTGAGCCATGATTTTATTGTTGGAAATAGGAGTTTAAGTAATTGTAAATTAGTTTATTATATGCTATATAAATGTTGCTTTCTTTTGTTTTCACAAGTTACTTACCAATACAAATTTGTTATATAGTTGATTGTCAGATAATTAATGGCTATTTGGCTCGTATTTGAGCCATTACTTCCACTTACTTGTGAAAATGATTTATATAATTGATTATCAGTGTTTTGCATTATATACCAGCAATCTGAATGCGTAATTGCTGGTTGAGTCTTCATCATTCAGCTATTTACCCACACAGTTATATAAACAGTCTGATGCTCAATTTGA
>ULXE01024997.1_pt1 | contig 13102 bp, 10 predicted proteins | sample 1961001 | NCBI WGS metagenome assembly ULXE01 (sample SAMEA4835831, study PRJEB28245) | human gut metagenome | biome: gut microbiome; material: fecal sample | place: Denmark | collected 2008
AAAAAACTGTGCTTTCATAATTAACAGTGTATACAGAATATGTCAATTATGGTACAATATTTATATAGCAGTATTTTTTCATGGGGGGAACCTGATGGCTATATTGGTAAAAAAATTTGGCGGAAGCTCTGTGGCAACGCCGGAAAAAATTCATGGTATTGTAAACAGGGTGCTGAAAGAAAAACAGCCCGGCGATAAAATTGTAATAGTTGTATCGGCAATGGGCGACAGCACTGATGACCTTCTGGCTTTGGCCGGGCGTGTTAACCCGGAAATGCCCAAACGCGAACTCGATATGCTTCTGGCAACCGGCGAACAGGTTACCATTGCCTTAATGGCAGGAGCATTCTGGGCAAAAGGCCAGCCTGCGGTTTCTTTTACGGGCGCGCAGGCCGGAATTAAAACCAACGACAAATATTCTAAAGCAAGCATTATTAATGTAGAAGCCGAGCGCGTACAAAAAGCGCTTGACGAAGGCAATGTTGTAATAGTGGCAGGTTTTCAGGGCATTACCGGCAGCGGCGATATAACAACTCTGGGCCGCGGCGGCAGCGATACAACCGCCGTTGCCATTGCAGCCGGGCTTAATGCAGGCATCTGTGATATTTATACCGACGTGGACGGCGTTTACACTGCCGACCCGCGCATTGTGCCTAACGCCCGTAAGCTTGACGAAATTACCTTTGCCGAAATGCTGGAACTTGCCCGCCTCGGCGCAGGCGTAATGCAGCCGCGCGCGGTAGAATACGGCGAACACAACGGCGTGGCAATCCATGTGCGTTCTACATTTCATGAAGTTCCGGGAACTATTATCAGGGGGGAATATACAGTGCAGGAGAAAAAATTTGTTATCCGCGGCGTAGCGCACGATACCAACGTTGCAAAACTGGCAGCACGCGGCGTGCCGGATGAACCGGGCGTAGCTTACAGAATTTTTGCGGCGCTGGCAGATGCCAATATCGACGTTGACATGATTGTGCAGAGCGCAAGCGTACAAAAAGATAAAAACGACATTTTGTTTACAGTAGCCAAAACCGATATGGCAGAGGCTCTCGGCGTTTTGGAAAACCTTAAGGCCGCCATGCCTTTTGATAAAGTAGACCTTGAAGTTAACGTAGCCAAAGTATCCATTGTAGGCGCGGGCATGCTTGGCAGTCCGGGCATTGCCGCCGGTATGTTCGGTGCGCTGGCAGAAGCCGGCATTAATATCGGCGTAATCAGTACATCAGAAATCAGTATTTCCTGCCTTGTGCCCGAACAGAAAGTGGCCCAGGCTGTTAATGCAATCCACAGCCGCTTCTTCCCGCAGGAAGCAGAAAACTGATTGATATAAAAACTGGAGGTAATTAATATGCTGACAAGTATTGCAGCTAACCACGCAAAAGGTAAATCCGCCGAAGACACTATTTTTGCCGCTAACGCAGCGTGCGTTGCCGCAGCCAAAAAAATAGGCGCAGAAAACGTAACCAACGCCACAATCGGCGCTATTTTGGACGAGGACGAAAAACTTGTATGCCTGCCCACGGTAGATAAAGTTTTCCGCAGCCTTTCTACCGATGAACTCATTGCTTATGCACCAATTTCCGGCCTGCCGGATTATCTGGAAGAAGTTTTGAACGCAGCTTTCGGCGATTCCCGTCCGGAAGGCTACATGGCAGCAGTTGCCACCTCCGGCGGCACCGGCGTAATTCACCATGCAATCTGGAACTACATGGATGAAGGCGAAACCGCCCTTACCAGCGACTGGTACTGGGACCCGTACAGCGTGCTCTGCAACGATATGGGCCGCAAGCTCGACACTTATACCATGCTGGACGAAAACAACAAATATAACCTGCCTGCCTTAAAAGCAAAGGTAGAAGAAATTTTAAGCAAACAAAAAAGCCTGCTGTTAATCATCAACACTCCGGCACATAATCCCACCGGTTACAGCCTCAGCGAAGAAGATATGCAGGGCGTAATTGACATTCTTAAAAATGCTACCGAAGGCACCGGCAAAACCGTAACATTGCTTTTGGATATTGCCTATATCGACTATGCGGGCGAACGCCAGGCAGTACGCAAATTCTTTAAAAAGATTTCCAACCTGCCTGCCAACATTTTAACAATCGTTGCATACAGCATGTCCAAAGGCTTTACTATGTACGGCCAGCGCACAGGCGCAATGATAGGCGTTTCTTCTTCCAAAGAAGTTATTGACGAATTTAAAGGCATTAACCAGTACACCAGCCGCGCAACCTGGTCTAACATTAACCGCCCTGCCATGAAAACACTGGCAACCGTTTACAAAGACCCGGAACTGCTGGCAGCAGTACAAAAAGAACGCAACGACTATTACCAGATGATTAAAGCTCGTGCCGATTTGTTTATGAAAGAAGCAAATGAGTGCGGATTGAAATGCCTTCCGTATATTGCAGGCTTCTTCCTTTCCATTCCGGATACCGACCCGGAAGCAGTATGCAACAAACTGCACGATGACAACATCTTTGCAGTGCCTCTTAAAGCAGGCATCCGTATTGCACTGTGTGCAGTACCGCTTAAAAAAATCGGCGGTATGGCAGCTAAAATCAAAGCAGCACAGGACGCAGTACACAAATAATAAACAATGCATTGAAGTTTGCGAGGGGAATCTTGAAATATAAGAAAGGGAGAGATGGATTGTGAACAAAACAGACATGAAGTACAAAGCTTATATTCAGATTCTGGAGGAAGAACTTAAACCTGCTATGGGCTGTACCGAGCCGATTTCTTTAGCCTATGCAGCGGCAGTTGCGGCAAAATATATGGACGGCCTGCCCGACAAAGTATTGGTTGAAGCTAGCGGCAGTATCATTAAAAACGTAAAATCGGTAATCGTCCCCAACACCAACCACATGAAAGGCATTCCTGTTGCTGCGGCAGTAGGCATTATTGCCGGTAACCCGGATAAAGAACTGGAAGTTTTAGCCGACGTTACCCCCGAACAGATTGCCAAAATGCAGGAGTTTTTGCAGCATACCGAAATTACCACCAAACATATCGAGCTTGGCTGCACCTTTGACATTATCATTACCCTGTATCAGGGCGAACACTATGTTAAAGTGCGCATTGCCAACGACCATACCAACGTTGTACTGATTGAAAAAGACGGCGAAAAACTTAAATACATTCCCGTTAACGGCGAAACCAACGAAGGCCTTACAGACAGAACCCTGCTTAACCTGGCCGACATTTATGATTTTGCCAATACAGTAGACGTTGAAGATTTGAAACACGTTCTTGACCCGCAGATTAAATGCAACATGGCCATTGCAGAAGAAGGCCTGCGCAACAACTACGGCGCCAATATCGGCAGCGTGCTTTTAAAAATGGCCGGCGAAAACCCGGACGTACGCACCCGCGCACGCGCTATGGCAGCAGCAGGCAGCGACGCCCGCATGAACGGCTGCGAAATGCCGGTTGTAATCTGCTCCGGCAGCGGCAACCAGGGCATGACTACTTCCATTCCTGTTATTGTTTACGCACAGGAACTTAAAGTATCCGAAGAAAAACTCTACCGTGCTCTTGCACTTGCAAACCTCGTAACCATCCACGAAAAAACTCCTATCGGCGTACTTTCCGCATTCTGCGGCGCTGTAAGCGCAGGCGCAGGCGCAGGTGCAGGCATTGCTTACCTGCATGGCGCAACGCTTGAAGAAATCGGCCACACCATTACCAACGCCGTAGGCGTAACCAGCGGCATGATTTGCGACGGTGCAAAAGCATCCTGCGCAGGTAAAATTGCCAACTCCGTTGAAGCAGGCATTATCGGTTACAACATGTGCAAAACCGGCAACAACTATCAGCCCGGCGATGGCATTGTAGGCAAAGATGTTGAAGAAACCCTTGCCAACGTTGGCACTCTGGCTAAAAAAGGCATGGAAAAAACCAACGAAGTTATTATCGACATTATGATTAAAGAATGATGCAAAACGCTTAAAATTAAATAAGCAAACTAAGAGGCACTGTACTTTTGCGGTACAGTGCCTCTTGCTGTATAAAATTAAATTAAAATAATTCGCTGTGGCTGCCTGTTCTAACGGCAACTAAAACCATAGCATCATCATAAATTTTGTAAATTAATAACCAGTCGGCTTCAATATGACATTCACGCATATTTTTGTAATTCCGTGAATTAACTAATAAATGGTCATGGTATTGCGCCGGAAGTTTTTCCTGTTTTTGTAAAATATCAATTACTTTATGCAGCTTTTCAATGTCTAAACCTTGCTTTGTTATTTTCTTAATATCTTTTTTAAACTGGTTGGTATATTCAAGGTTAAGCATTTATGTCATCCATCATTTCTTTAAAAGATTTAAACGGCCCGTGTAAATTACGCCTGTTTTCAGCATCATCCATAGCTTTATAAGTTTCTGCGTTTGGTTCATCATTTAATACTAAATCAAAGGGAATTCCCTGACGCCTTATTACTGCGGCAATAAATAAATTAATAGCGGCAGAAGATGTTAAGCCTAACTGGGAAGTTACACGTTCAAATTCTTTTTTTATTTCCGGTTTAATTCTGGTATTGATAACAGCGGTTGCCTGTGGCATAATTATCACCTCTTTTATAAAATTGTATCATAATTGATTTACATTGTAAATACAATAGCGAACAATTAAAAACCTTGCCGTTAAAGTATTAAATAAGCAAACTAAAAGGCACTGTACCATAAAAGGTACAGTGCCTCATTTATTTATATTAAGCTAATTTTGCTTTTAAATTTTTAAGTGCCAGTTTATGGTGCTTTGTAACCATACCGGGCGAACAATTAAGCACCTGGGCTGTTTCCTTGCCGTTAAGCCCGTCAAAATACAGTGCCGTAATGGTTTGACGCTGTTTATGCGTAAGTTTTGCCAGTGCAAGGTTTAATAAAATACTCAGTTCCCTGCGTTCTATAACATTATCGGTAAATTCCGTGCCTTCTGCTTCATCCGTTTGGGGCAGGGGGCTTTTTTTATTTTCATCTGCCCAAACTTTTTTAACGGCGTCATATAACGCAAAATGTATTCTGCACCGTACGTAACCCGCAAAATGCTCATAATCCGCTCCGTTGTAGGTTAGTACCAGTTCTATCAATTTCAAGCGTGCCAAACTAAGCCCTTCTTCAAAACCCAGCCCGTTATAAAAAATCTCACGACGCATTTCCTTGCGGAACAAAGGCTCAAAAGCAGTACAAAGTTTTTCCATTGCCGTTTTATTGCCATTTTGGGCGGCAGTAATTAATTTTTGGGTGTGCTGTGCATTGCTGTTTTCTTCCACATCAATTTTAAAATTTTTGTTAATAGTAAAATCAGGTTTCATCAAAAAAGGTGAAGCCTCCTTAAAAATTATTTTGCCGTTTTGCGGTGCGCACCCAAAAAAGCGGCGAAAACTATAATAACAAAAACGCAGGCAAAAAAACAAGACTGTTTTTGCAAAAATTTTTATGTTAAACTAAAAGGTTTGCGTTTACCGTAAAACGATTCAGCACCCTGTAAAAAAAACGCTAACCTGCGAAAGCAAAACCTGTTACAACAAGACCAGTAAAAGTTTGACATACGCAAACGGAAAAGTCTTACGGGGGGGTAAAAGTATGGTAAAATATCAGTAGCTGGATAATTCGATTTGTATTATCAAAAATGATGCAGGAAAGGAATGGCGTATGATGAAAAAGGTGGATAAAAAGAAGATTATTTTAAGTGTGTTACTTAGTTCTATGTTGTGGAGCAATAGCTTGTATGCTTATGAATTAACCGGAGAAATTACAGAAGAGAATATTGCGCAAAATAAAAATTTTGAAGAAGTTATTGTGGCTGGATATAAAACTAAAATATATAAATTACTTGATAATGAAAAATTAACTCTAAACGGTGTAACTACTGGTGTAACTCCTGGTGTTCAATTTACTAATGTTGAAAAAATAGAAAATAGTACTTTAGGTACAGTAATGGGTGGGTACATAGAAAACGCAAGTAATAATAATCTTGTTGTAACAAATACTAATGCCGATACTATTTACGGCGGCAATAGTTTTTCTAATTCAGATAATAATATAGTTACCGTTAATAACAGAAGTATAGATTCTCTTGTAAATGTAAATGGCGGATTAGCAATGGGTTATGGCGGCCTTTTGGGTGGAGATACTAAAGGAAAGATAACAGCTAATGGAAACCAAGTATATGTTAATGGTGGCAGCATAAAAAATGTTTATGGTGGCAGTGCTGTTTTACAAATTGAAAGTACAAATGATCTTGAAGCAAATAATAATCTTACTGAAATAAATAATTGTGGGAGCACGAGCAATAAAGTTGCGGCCGATATCATTTTAGGCGGTTCAGTTACGGCAGCTTACGCAGGTGTTACCTGGGACAGTAGTAATAATACTGTAAACATAAATGATAGTTTTTTTGTATTACAAAAGAATAACGGTATTGGTATACTTGGTGGAGTAATAAAAGCTAATCCAGGGATTAGCGTTAGTGGAACTGCTACAGCTAACAATAATAAAATAAATATAAAAAATAGTTCGATAAATGTTACAGATGCTTATATGGGAATTACTGGTGGTTATGTAGAAGTTAGTAGTGGCGAATTAACAAGTGCTGATAATAATATTGTAAATATAGATAATAGCACCATAACTGGATTGATTAGTGGAGGGAGAAATGATAAAGGACAGGTTATTGATAATCACATTATAATTAATAATAAAAGTGTAATAGAAGGGGACGTGATTGGTGGTTATACAGAAGGTTATGCGGCTGTTGGAAATATTATTGAAATAAACGGTAATAATACCTTAGACAAAGCTAATTTGTATGGTTATAAAGGAATAAATTCCACAACTATAACTAGCGATAATAGTCTTAAAGTGGAAGATTTTAATGGAAAAATTAAATCTGTTAAAAATTTTGAAAAACTAGAATATAGTAATATTGAATGGAAAAATGATGGAACTGTAATTGAAGCAGAAAAAACAGAGAATTTAATAAATGCAGAAGTTATTGTATCAGATAAAAATGGATTTAAACTAAATAGTGGTAATTTGAATATTGGCGAAACTATGACGCTTCTTCATAGCGGTAACAGTTTAGGTAATATTAAAGATTTAGAAAATGGTAAAGATTTTAATACTATTGTTGGGGTTGCTACTGCTGTTGATGGTATTATTGAACAACCAGATGAAAACAATATTACGGCAACAATTAAAGATGTTAAACTTGCTGACCAAACCAAACTTGTCGCTGAAAGCCGCGCCGTTGCCGCAGCATTTGTAAACCAGGGCACGGATTTGATTGCCGACAGCCTTGATACTTTAAGCCGCGACGGTAAATACGGCGTTAAAACCTTTGCCGCTGTACACGGCAACCGCAGCAAATATGACGTAAACAGCGATATTAAAATTAACGGCTGGAGCACCATTGTTGGCGTTGGCGCAGAAAACGAACACCATGGCGGTGACTTTAGCTGGGGCGTATTCTACGAAAACGGCAGCGGCAACTACCGCACTTATAACGATTTTAACAATGAATTTTTCCGTGGTGACGGAAGCCTTGTTTATAACGGCGGCGGTATTGCTGCACGTTATGAAAACAGCCACGGCGTTTATACGGAAGGCAGCCTGCGTGCAGGTATGCTGAAAAGTGAAATGACCGATGCTTTGAGTGACGGCGAGAATAAATACGGATATGAAAGCGAAACCGCTTATTACGGCGCACATATCGGCGTGGGCAAAATATTCAGCCTTGGTGATGACAGCGACCTTGATGTTTATGGCAAGTTCTTCCATACTTATACGGAAGGTGACAGCTTTAATGTTGCAGGTGACGAATTTGAGTTTGACAGCATTAACAGCGACCGTCTGCGTATTGGCGCACGCGTTACCAGCAATAAGGAAAATAAATTCAGCACTTATTACGGCCTGGCTTATGAGTATGAATTTAACGGCGACGCCGAAATGCGTGCGGCAGGCATGAAAGCGCCCACCCAAAGCTTGCAGGGCAGCAGCGTAATGGCAGAAATAGGCTTAAACTATCAGCCGACGCCTGACAGCCCGTGGAGCTTTGACCTGAATATGCGCGGCTATGCAGGCGAGCGTCAGGGCGGCAGCTTTAATGTGCAGGCAACTTATACATTTTAATTAAAAAATAGTAAGAGGGAAGTTTTGGCTTCCCTTTTATTTTATAAATAAGCTGATATTATTTTATAAATACCGGAGAAAATAATGATAAAAGTACCTTTTAATGAAGCAAAATTTAAACAGCTTGCGCCGGACTGCACGGCAGAATACGTTAACTATATGCCGCGCGGCAAAAACGGTATGCGCTGCTGGGAAATTAAAGCACAAAAGCCGGACGGAGAATATATGATTGTGCTTTTGTGCGATTACGGTTATAAAACCGGCGGTGAAGTTATTGAAATTCAGCCGTTTGTTAACCGCAAAGAACGCAACGAAGAAATTTGCCGTTTATATTACGAAAAAGGTGTTTCGCAGTTGTTTTTGGCAAATTTGTTTAATATGAGCCAGCCTTCGATTTCGGTAATTGTTAACAAAAAGTAGCGGTTTCTTTTTTGGCAAAAAACAGCTTATGCGGTATAATAATATTATAGCCTGCATAAAAGGAGAAAAACTATGCTGAAACTTACTTTGCCAAATGGTACTATAAAAGAATATCCGGAAGGAATTACACTTTTGGAGGTTAGCCGCGAACTGAACGGTTTTTACAGCCAGCCGGTGGTGGAAGGCATTTTTAACGGCGTCGGCACCGATTTGCAGAAGCCTTTGCACAGCGACGGCATTGTTGATTTTATAACCTGGGATACGGAAGAAGGACGCCGCGTTTATGTGCGCAGCCTGCTGTTTTTGTTTTTGTATGCCATTAAAACTCTGCGCCCCGAGGTGCAGCTTGAGGTTTGCAATTCGATAGGCAGCGCTTTGTATTGCGATATTACCAACGGCATTGTGCTCAGCAAATACGATTTGCGCGATATTGATTTGTTTATGCGCAAACTTATTGCGGCGCAGGAGCCTATTGTTTACAGCACCATCAGCAGGGTGGAAGCCGAAAAAATTCTGGTGGAACGCCGTGAGGACGACCGTTTGCAGCTTTTGGGCAACACGCCCGGTGCGCAGACGCTTACGGTGTATAAGCTGCGCGATTATATGGAGTATTTTTTTGGCGCCATGATGCCGGATTGCAGTTACTTAAAGCAGTTTGAACTGATAAACTACGAGAACGGCATAATTATTAATTACCCAGATAAATGCTGCATGGACAGGCTTGACAAGTTTGAGCCGAGTGATGCTTTAAACGGAATGTTCCACGAATTGCAGGATTGGTCGGCAAAAATTAACTGCAACACTGTTGCCAAACTGAACCGTATTATAAGCTGCGGTTATGCCAATGGCATTATTCAGGTGGCAGAGGCTTTGCACGAAAAGAAAATTGCCGGCATTGCCGATAAAATTGCCGCCAGCAATAAAGATGTGCGGCTGGTGCTTATTGCAGGGCCTTCTTCTTCCGGCAAAACAACGTTTGCCCAGCGTTTAAGCATACAAATGGTGGTTAACGGGTTGCGCCCGGTGCCTGTTTCTATGGATGATTATTTTAAAGACAGGCATGATACGCCGAGAAAGCCTGACGGTACTTTCGATTTTGAAAGCGTTGACGCCGTTGATTTGGAGCTTTTTAATGACCATTTGCGCCGCCTTTTGGCTGGGGAGTGCGTTAAAATGCCTAAGTATAATTTCCGCAGCGGCATGAGGGAATACCGCGGGCGTGAAATTCAGCTTGGCGAAAATGATGTTTTGGTTGTTGAAGGCATCCACGCACTGAACGAGCGTATTTCCGAAGCCGTGCCTGCCAATAATAAAATGAAAATTTATATCAGCGCTTTAACGCCCATGCAGCTTGATTCCTACAATCGCATCCACACAACGGATATGCGCCTTTTGCGCCGCATTGTGCGCGATTCGCAGTTCCGTTCGCACGATGCTTTGATGACGCTGAAATTATGGGACGATGTACGGCGTGGGGAAGAACAGTATGTATTTCCGTTTCAGGACAGTGCCGATATTATGTTTAATACTTCGCTGGTGTACGAGTTTGCTGTGCTTAAAAAATATGCCGAGCCGCTGCTGAAGCTGATTCAGCCGGACGAAGCCGTTTACACGCGCGCGCAGCGCCTGCTTGAACTTTTAAGCCATGTGCGCGGCATGGATGATGAGGCGATACCGACCAATTCTATTTTAAGGGAGTTTATCGGCGGTTCTATTTTTAAAGAGGCACTGTAAAAATTAAAAAAGGGTATAAAAAATCCCATCCGTTTTATGAACGTAAAGTTCGCGGCGGATGGGATTTGTTTTTTTAGTTGGCCGGTGTAGGCTTGTTGCTTACAACTGGTTTGGCGTTGTTGGCAGCGTTGCCTTCCAGAATTTCACGCACACGGTCGCGCATGCTTGGTTTCTGGGGTGCAGGCTGAGAGCCTCCGGCTGCTTCTTCGGCAGCTTTTTTGGCTGCGGGTTTGTTTTTGTCTTTATCAGCGTCTTTGCTGTCTTTTTTGTCTTTGTCCTTATCTTTGTCGCTGTCCTGTTCAATTTTGGGTTCGGGCGGAATTTCCACGCCGCTGGGGCGTACAAAGTCTACCGCAGGAAGGTTGGCGACAGCGTTAACCATATAGCTGCGCCAAATGCTGAGCGGCTGCATGGAACCGTACATATATTCAAGGGCGCGGCCGTTATCGTCGCCAATCCACACGGCGGTGGAGAGGTTAGGCGTAAAGCCTACAAACCATGCATCTTTAAAGTCGTCGGTTGTACCGGTTTTGCCTGCTGCCGGGCGGCCAATGCCTGCGCCTGCTGCCGTGCCGTTTACAAATACGCCTTTCATCATGTCAACGGTTAAATATGCGGCGCGCGGGTCAACTGCTTCACGGCGTTCGGTTTTGTTTTCAAAAATTACTTTGTTGTTGCGGTCTTCAATTTTTAAAATGCCAATCGGTTTAACGTAAACGCCGCCGTTGGCTATTGCACCGTAAGCTGCGGCCATTTCAACAGGAATTACGCCTTTGCTTAAGCCGCCGAGTGCCATGGCAAGGTTGGCGTCGCTGTATGCGCCGTCTTCAACCAAAGTGGTAATGCCAAGGTTTTTGGCTGTTTGCAGAATTTTATCCACGCCAACCTGCTGCGCTACAAGTACTGTCGGTACGTTCATGGAGCGGGTGAGTGCGGTGCGCAGGCTTACTTTGCCGTGCCATTTAAGGTCGGAGTTCTGCGGAGTCCAGCCCTGCGCAAATTCGGTTTCCTTATCTTCAACTACGCTGGCAGGGGTAAAGCCGTTATCCATGGCGGTAAGGTAAACAAAAGGCTTAAAGCTGGAACCCGGCTGGCGTACTGCCATAATTGCGCGGTTGAATTTGTCTTCGGCGCGGCCGCCAATCATGGCTTTAATGTAGCCGGTGGTAGGGTCTAACGAAACAAGCGCTACCTGCGGTTGGGTAAGTTTGTTATCGTCGGTGTAGTAATTGGGCAGGTACTGCAAGGCGTCAACTGCTGCCTGCTGCATATCGCTGTTAATGGTGGTGTAAATTTTAAGCCCGCCTTTATACAGCGCGTCAGCACCGAATTTATCAATAATAAACTGGTTGCAGTAATCAAAAAAGTAAGAAAGGTATTCTTTTTTATCCTGCGTTTCGCTTACATGCACGGCAATTTTTTCGGCTTTGGCTTCGTCGGCCTGGGCCTGGGTAATATAGCCGTATTTTACCATCTGGTCAAGCACAAGTTCCTGGCGTTCTTTGCTGGCTTTGGGGTTTTCCAGCAGGTTGAAGTAGTTAGGGCTTTTAGGAATGGCTGCCAGCGTTGCTGCTTCGGCAAGGTCAATGTCTTCTACATGTTTGCCAAAGTAGTAAAGCGAGGCACATTCTACGCCGTAAGTGCCCTGACCGAAATAAATGCGGTTCAGGTACATGTTTAAAATTTCGTCTTTGGTATAGCGTTCTTCAAGCTGGCGTGCAATAAAGGCTTCTTTAATTTTGCGGGTAATGGTACGCTCGTTGGTTAAAAAAGCATTTTTGGCAAGCTGCTGGGTAATGGTGCTGCCGCCCTGTACGTCGCCGCCGGTAAGGGTTACTACCAGTGCGCGCGCGGTACCGCGGATATCAATGCCGCCGTGTTCGTAAAAGCGGGCGTCTTCAATAGAAATGAAGGCTTCCTGCAGGTGCTTCGGCATTTTGTCAAGACTTACGGGAATGCGGCGTTCTTCGGATGCGGTGGTGTAGATAAGTTCGCCTTTATCGTCAAAATACTGCGAAGCAGCATCCGGGCGCAGCGAATCTTCAATATCTACCGCAGGCAGCAAACCGGCAAGGCCCCAGAAAGCAGCGCCTGCCAGCACGATTAATGCTGTAAGTACGCAGATTACTGTTTTAAAAAAGTTTCCCATTAAATTAACCTCGGTTCTGTAAATATTGTAATAACAGCTGAAACATTCCCAATTATTATACCACATTTTAATTTAAAAGGGTACAACGGCAATGTAAAACAGCACCGCGCAAAGTAGATTTTTGGTGAAATTTGCGGGTGCTGTGGGGAATATTTGTGAACTTTACCAGATTCCTAAAACGTGCTGCATGCCAATGCTTACCAGTGCAATGAAAATCCAGCATACAAGGCCGAGCAAAATCGGTTTGCCGCCGCTTTTTACAAGGCTTACAAGGTTGGTGTTAAGGCCTATGGCCGCCATTGCCATTGCAATCATAAATTTGCCTATCGAAGGAAGCTGGGCAAGTACCGGCAGGCTTTCACCGGCAAGGGTGTTAAAAATTGCCGCTATTACAAAGTAAAGAATGAACATGGGGAAGATGGAGGTAATTTTAACATCGGCCGCCGTATTTTTGGTTTTGGATGTTATGTAGGCAAGCCCGAGGCAGATAGGTATAATTGCAAGCGTTCTGGTTAATTTAACAATGGTTGCGTAGTTTAAGGCTGTATCGCTGCCGTGCGCGCTGGCCCAGGTTTGCCCTGCGGCAACTACGCTGCTGGTATCGTTAATGGCCGTTCCTGCCCACATGCCAAAGCCTGTATCGGTAAAGCCAAGCAT
>ULXE01008228.1_pt1 | contig 12945 bp, 2 predicted proteins | sample 1961001 | NCBI WGS metagenome assembly ULXE01 (sample SAMEA4835831, study PRJEB28245) | human gut metagenome | biome: gut microbiome; material: fecal sample | place: Denmark | collected 2008
GTAGTTACGGGAATATTCCCGGTCGTGGCAATCACGACGATATATTGATGACAGACATGATAGGTGCGCTCATATCCGAAGATATGCCTAAGCCTTCTATAATCAAAGAAGAATCAACGGGATATATCGATTCATATCCAAAAAATGAGTCGAGTTTATAGCTTGCGCATGAACGTTTTCCCTGTAAAAATCAATATTAGATAAATAAAATACGACTTATTTTTTACTAATATAAAATAAATAGAGTATATTCGCGTAGTCACTGATTAGAATGTAAGACGTGACACACATTGTGGCGTTAAAGATATCGTCTCCTAAAGACCTAAATTCCCCAAATTTACGCATAACAGGGAGCCGATAGCAACAATACGCCCACGTTATTTGTATATATAATCTATATATAATACGTGGGCCGTTGCTTACTACCTGTTATGTGGCGTGGGGACGCCGGGTCTTGGTAGTTGCGACGGCGCCACGTTTTTTTATGCGTATATGGTATGTTATACATTTATAACCCCTTATGGCTCTCATCCGTGATGGACTGGAGTCATACTTAAAGATATTATACTAAGTTGTATTCATAAAATAACTTTATCAAAGTCATACCGCTCTTTCGTGAGAACCAGAGGTATTTTATGTTGAAGGGGATAGCTTGGAGGATGGGGGCACCCTCCTCCCCTTTTGGCATAAGACAAGGTAGTTTGTTTGAATATTTCCAGCTTCCCTTGGGTGGTATTGGGAAGCATTTTAAGACGGATATACCCACCGTTGCTATTCCGATAGGATCGGCAAAGATGATCAAGTATGTCCCTATTTTAAGGATTTAGATATTATAAGCGCTCCCGTTCGTGAGAATAGATCGTTTAAGTTATCTGAACATTCATATAGATTATAGTTAAATAATTAAAGCTCTCTTGCCCGTGAGGATTTGGAGAGTTTTTTATTTTTTACTATTCCTCGGGATAAAACTAAAAGTAAAATATGCTGCAAAACATGCCTTCTATCGGATAACGGATGTGAGGATTGGGTAATTTTGCAAAAAAATCTAAATACATAAAACATGAGCGAGGAAACATACAGGATATTCAAGGTGATTTTAATGTTCATATTTGCTTTCATAGCATGGAATTACGTGCAGACACAAAGATATTCAAGTGTCAAGGAATACATTTTGGTAGATAAGATATCAAAAAAAGCGCTTATCCTAGATCAAAGCACCCATAAATTTGAATGACTATGAATTACTATGATATATTATCAATCAATAGAGACGCTACACTAGAAGAGATACAAAAAGCGTATAAAGATAAATCATTCCAGTTTCATCCTGACTTCAACAAAGGAATCAGTGACGATAGCATGTTCCGTATAATCAAAGAGGCGTATGAGACTTTATCTGATACTGAAAAGAGAGATCAATACGACGCATCATTGAACAAGACAGATCAGACACCGAACGAAAATAATAATAGAAATAATGATATGTTTATAAAAGATCATCTTAAACATACAGAAGATGATCTGGTTAAACATTATACGATTTTAAATAAAACTGATTTCAAGAAAGCAGAATCTAATAAACCATCTAAGTTGGCATTTTTAAAAAATAAGGAATGGATCATACTATATATTCTATTTTTAATAATTTATCTATACGATGTAAGCAAGGAAAAACCACAAAGCCTAGGTCATTACATATTTTTAATATCCACACCATTAGGATATACACTAGGAGCATTCTTTATATCATCATTAGCAGTCTTATTCAAGTTAATATTTAGACAAAAAACATCCTTAAAAGAATTTGCTTACATATCAATAATTGTTCTTTTGCTAGGACTTCTAGGTAACATATTTCAATAAAATGAAAAAATTATATATAGCGGGTGACACCAACGCCACCCGCTATCTTTTCACTCATCCTGATTCTCAAATATCTCCAACGCCTGTAACTTTAACTCGTACACTTGGTTCTCCAGAGAATCATTATCGCTACCGACCTCACGAAGGAATCTCTCCATATCGGATATGGCTTTCATATATTGTGACAATTCCATGGATTTCCTGTAATCATCGCTACCGGTCAGTTGATTTAACTTGACCATATATCCGGCCCTGTCGAAATCGTCCACAGAAGGATCCTGTATTTTCTTCAGATATCCCTTATAATCATGATTCATTTCCGTGACGAATCCAACGACCTTCTTATTATACATGGAATTCACCCGGCTAAGCTTCAAATCCTTGTCTCCTCCGGTCAATAAACGGCTTAACAGTGGATAACGGCTCACTGGCATATCCCCATCCTCTCCTGACAGCATATCAATTACTAAATCGGACACGCCCAAGACCACGGTACCGAATCCACCGGTATAACCAGTAAGTATGTTCTGCCAAGTGGCCGGATTGAAGCTGGTCCCTCTCTTAACATCATCCCCGCCAGTCAACGAGTTAAGCGCCCTCGACAACTCGACCATAGTGCTACTGGTACTCCTATAGACCTTGGTGTACTCCGGGTCATAATCATTAGCCTTATTCATCGAGGTCTTATAGATAGGATTACCCATGAAATTCACGTTAGAGGCGTTTTGGGCGATAGGCTGAACAACCGTAGGGAGAAGATTGAGGGCGAACTTCCAGTTATCATACTCCCAATTTATGTTTAACGGAGATACCATATCAATACCCGTCTTAACAACATCCATAGCTTCCGCCTCCCTTTTACCGGATAAATGCCCGGCAATTATATCTCCTATCTTGAAATAATTGGCAATATCGGGGGCCAAGGGGATCTTGAGCCAACGACCATTAGTTAAACGAATACATATATTATTCTGTCTCTCATGATCGCTCAATGAATCAAAATAATCCCTATCATCATCATCGCTATCCCATCCCAAGTAAGCGAAGAGCATAGGCATAAACAGATTATTGAGCAAGGAGACAGACGATCCCATGAATATTACCGGGACTACACGGGAACCTATTCCTTTAATTGGATGATTTCTCATCATTGAATATTCTTTATATATGCTTTGAACAGCGGCGTTAAAGAACAACACCCAATCTCTTCCGTACTCAGATATCCAAGCCGCCGTATTAATATACCATTTGTCGCTTTTCGTTTTCTTTCCGGCACCTTTCTTGTTAAAGTTAACCGACACCTCCTTGGCATCATTGATTGACCGGTCAATGGATCTTCCATATTCCCGGCTCGTCTTATACGCCGCATATCGGTTCACAAGTTCCGCTACGTTACCCATGAACTCAAAGCACTCAAATACAGTAGAGACTAGTTCTTTGGGGGATAACTTCCCAATATTGCCATCTGAGAGTTTCTCCAGCTTGTCCGCTAAATCCTTGGCGTATTCCTTTTGCGTCTCCACAAACGTATATCCGGTTGCCCCTCCATTATCCATGAACTCCTTGAATATCGCCTGTTCCTTATCAGAAATATCGATCTCTCCTCTCATGTATTTATACAGATTACGACCTAAACTCCGAAGTCCAGATAACACTCGCCTCTGGTTCCCTGAAAAATCCTTGAAATACCTAAAATTCTCCGTCACAAACACGGAGTTATTAGCATAAGGCGTATCCTTTATCAGGTTAACAAACGAAAATGCCGCATTCTTGGAGGTAAAAGCTCTGGCCATGAATGTCTTCACGTTCCTAGCTACGACGTAAGCGAGATCATCCTTCACGTCCGGATTCGTCAATCCATTTACGGCTTGCGCCAACCGGGGATTGCCATTAACGGTCATGACATACCTGTTACCTCCCACGAAAACCTGTACTTGATGCTGGCTTCTCTGATCATACAATGTTTTATATGGTATATCCGATCGATCTCCTTTAATCAGCTCAGACTTACCTTCCTCTCTAAGCTCTCTCATCATTTCCTCATGATCTCTCACCGCCTTGGCCACTTCCTCTCCAGAAGCGTTATCCGGTATTTGCGGAACGGATTCCACCCATTCCGGATTTTCCTCGGTACCGACATTTCGAACCCAGATATTATCTATGGTAATAAGGCCGCCCGTGTCATGATTGCTAGCCAAATTGAGAAAACGTTGTTTCGCCAAGTTCCTATTTCCTGCGGTAATAGATCCGTACCCAACGTGTATCAAACCCGCAAATGGATTATCAGCCTCAGACGTACGTCCCTTTGCCGTCTTCACTGGATTACCCATCTTTATCTCCGTGGCATCTATATAATCGTATACATCGGAGGCGATGTTATCGGAAAAACCTCTCAACGGGATGAAGTACTTGAACCGGGAAAGGTTCTTATCCATATAGGACTTGCTTATCAGCCCGGACTCATACTGCTTCCTTAACGTATACTCGGACACGTTATGCACCTTATCCCATAGGTTATCGACCAAACTTTTCTCGTGGGTAGACTCATAATCTCTCACGAAATCATAAGCGTCAGAAAGCCATTTATCTTTATTCGCTCCATCCTCCGAAGGCTTAAACACCGAAGACAAACCACTATAGTCCTTTCCTAGAATCACACCATAAGAATTATCGCCTAACTTCCATTGGAATGACAATGCCTCTCGATCCAACTCCTTTTGTTCCTCGTTCCACGCTAGATCCTTATTAAGGACATCTTTCTTTGAATCTTCCCACCTATCAATCAACGTTCCGATCACCTTTTCTTTATATTTATCCATCTCCTTGCTATAAATCTCGGATTTGACAAATGATTTCCGATAATCGGCGGCTATCTCAGCGGAACGCTCAGCCTTACCTTTATCAACACCTTTCTTTAGTTCTTTGCCAAGAACCTTGTCATACGTCTTTTTATAAGCCTCACTCCCCTTTTCCTCCGCGACATTTTCCGCTGTTTTTTTAGCGTTTTTTAAATCATACCCGGGAATAACCCCCATTTTAGACAAAGCGTCCACATCAAACGCCTTAAGAGTTTCTATACCATCCCTTACGGACATATCACGGTTTCTCTCGATACCGTGTTTAGCCTGTACATATTTAACCAAATCCCTTAATGGTCCTTTAGACCAATCCCAAGTTCTTCTTAAACCTTTCTTGGATACCTCAGAGACATCACCTATCAATGCCCTTATAGCCTTATTCAAAGGATTCAGGAATTTAGAGTCGAAACTATCCATATCCGCCTTATTCTTTGAAGACAAGGCTATAAGAGCATAATATGGATTCTCGTAATCCAGAATCTTCGATTTGGTTTTCTTGGCCAAGAATTTCAAGAACTCATCTATAGCTGTTAAAGAGTCAACCATAGCCTCTTTGAACTTAAAACTGTCTGAAGATGCCACTTTATCCCAAGCGTCAACCATTTCCTTGTTTAGAGGATCTTCATTTTCCACTTCCGATTTAGCCTCCCGGAACCGGATGTTGTCATTATCTTTCTTTATTCTCTCGGCGAAAGAGAAATCATCAGTCTTTTCCCTTATGCCTTCTCCAGCGCTTCTACCCTTGTTTTCAGATCCCGCACGTCCGCTGACAGTCCGCTCACCGTCGATTCCATCCCGGACACTTCCGTTCCTATCGCCCGTATCTCCTCCGTCAAGTTGGTTTCCATTGTTGTCAACTTGGTCGTTAACCGCTCTTCCATCCCGATCAACTGTGTCTTCAGTTCCATCAAAAGCTTTTTCAGCTCCTCTTGGTTCGTTGACATCGTCTCGTTTACTTTCGTTTCTGTTCTCATTAACGCCCTCGATTGTCTCGAGTTCCCTTCCAGTACCTTTTGTTTCAGAAGGTTGTTTTCCTTTTTCAGGTTCAATATCTCTTTCGATTGATCCATTTCCGTTCAAATTTATATTATCAATGCCTAATTCATTTCTCATTACGATATCCTCGGCCACATCCATCAAGTTTCCTTGCTCCAAGTTCCTATAGCTTCTCCAGAGGATATACCGGAGGTCTTTATCCGATAACTTGAAATCAAGGCTAATACCGGCCTTTCTCAACATATCAATAAAAGCGTCCTTGATCTTTTCCCATAACGAACGCTCGGCCTTGTTATCGAAACCACGTTCCGCTAATTCAGCGAGGTATTCCTCGGTAGCCTCACGCAAGTTAAGAGGATTACCTTTAGTCCGGTCAATGATATTCTTCCGGATATCCTCGTTGGCGTTCCGGTATACGTTATCAAGGAAAGTATCGAAATCATCCCTGAATAGCTCACGTAACCCATGATGCCCTACCACTTCATGGAGGAAAGTCCTTTGAGCGTCACCTACGGACGTGGAATTAGGTGATACTATGACTATCTCCCCGGTAGAAGTATCATACCAGCCTTTGGAATCTCTCTTACGGGCCAACATATTCTCATCCGTATCGGTTATATCGTCCACGTCATGGATTACCCTGACAGGAGTATTAAGCTTGTTTGACCAATCGTTGATTGAGGATTCAATAGAACTTACATTATCCTGATTATTAGTTGTATCTACTCCCATGAATCGAAATCGAGTCTCTCCTTCCTCTTTTACCAACGTACCATCAACGTCAAGAGTTGATTCTAACTGAATATCCTCAGCTTTAGCTTTTTCAACTAATTGTCTCTGCAGATCATTAACCTCTGCCTGAGCCGCATTAAGTTCATCCTCTTTTCCCCACGGTTTCTTAACGGCTTCCTCTAATCCCGCTATCTTGTTTTCCTCTGCCTTTATTTTAGCGGCTATATCTGAGACGGATTTAGCGGGAATCCCCAACTGCCTGTCAATGCTAGCCATCAAACCCTTGCCGCCGCTAAAATCACGATTCTCAACCAGTTTTTCCTTTCCTAAATATAAGCTATAGACCATCATACCTTCATTGAAATGCACGATTGCCTCGCCTTTTCCTCCATTGAGACTGATTTTCAGAGGAGGGGTGTTTCTGTCAAGCGTATATCTATCATAGTAATCATCAATAATGGGCGTAAGCTCATTCGATATACCATCGCTGAAAGTATTGCCTTTAACAGTCACGGACTCAACCCCATCAGGGAAGTTTTCTTTTACGATATTGGCGTTCCTTTCCATGATATCCTTCCGGCTGTTGTATTCTTGTATCCTAAGTTTGGAGTTAGATATAGAGTCACGCATGGAAGACTTACTGTTAAGATCGCTCCTCTTGGAGTTTTGCAATTTCTTTAACTTGTTCTGTGCCACAAACAGCAGTTGGGCGGTCTTATCTCCTGATAACGTCGCCGCCATCTCACTAAATGTCATTCCAGACGGATCACTATCGTCTTGCTCCTCCATTACACGAGACGATATATCGCCTTTCATCATTTGGTTGATGAAGTTTTGTTTTATACGAAGCCTGTCATAGGCGGTAGCGTCAAGGGTACCTTTAACGCCATATGTGACGATGTTCACCGGTTTATCCCATGTGGCGTATAAGTTTCCTTGTCGTAAGATACGACCGTTGCGTTGCTCAAAATCCATAGGCCGGATTGGAGCGTCAATATGATGCAGAGCGAATAGACGATCTTGCACGTTGACACCCACTCCCATTTTCTCCGTGCTTCCAATAAGAATGCGCACATCCCCATTACGGACCTTATCGAACAAGGCGTTTCTCCTTTCTCCCTCATAATTGCCAACGATAGCTATCTGATTAGACGGAATACCTCCCTTGATAAGCTTTTCCTTTATATCGTTGTACAAATTAAACTGAGGAACAGATAAATCGACATCGAATAAATCCATTTTTGGAGTCTCAGAAGGGGATTGATAACTATCGCAGAATATAAGTTGCGTGCCTTTGTCCTTATCGCTCTCCTTATATAATCTCAACACGTTATCGACCACCTTGTTTGTCTTGCTATCAGGATTGTCGGGAAATGTAGGATTAAGCAAGCGAAGGTCAATCGCAGCCTGTTTAGCCTTGCTGAACACGACCAAGGGTAGTGCGCTCTTATCCTTCTTCTCTTTTCCTGTCAATTTGTTATAATCCTCTAATTCCTTGATAAGGGTTTGCATGACATCCTCCAAGTCCTCGTTCTTCTCGACAATGACATTGGTCATCTTATTGTCTTTCAACTTAGGGATATTCTTGTCTTCCTTGAACTCCTTGACATCCTCTGTCAAGACAACGTCCGTATGGCTCCTGAACGCCTTTATAAGCTCCGGGACATTCGTATAGCTCTTGAACCTCTCGGCTATCTTAAAGTTACCGGTAGCGGTAAACTCCAATGACGGCTCAACCGTTCCAAAAGTGGTAGCGAACTCGTCAAAGCTATTGATATTATATGCGTCTAGGATATCGGGTGCCACGAAATTCATCATAGTCCAGACCTCTGCCATTGTATTAGTGATAGGAGTACCGGTTGCCAGAACCACGTTTCGACCACCATTATTCTCAGATATCCATTGGGCTTTTAGCAACATACTATTAGCTCTTTGTGATGCGCTCGTATCGATACCTTTAACGTTCGACATCTTGCTTGGAAACCCGATCTTCTTATAATTATGCGCCTCGTCAATGAACAAAGCGTCAACACCCATTTGCTCAAACGTCATGACGTTATCAGTCCGTCTGTCAAGAATACGCTCCGTCTTGGCCGTGATAGTCTCCGCTGTCTTTGCCTTGCCCTTTACGTTTTTCCCTTTCTTTATACCTTCCAGAGAATCACGCATACTTTTGGCCTCCCTTTTCAATCTCTCCTGTAAAGCCTTGTCTTCTATGCGATCGACAGCCTCCTCAAAATCATCTATACGCTTTTGGATATATGCCTTTTTCCTTTCCTCGCTATCCGGGATAAACGCCATGAATGACTGTGGGACAACGATAGCGTCAAAATCTCCGGTAGCTATAAGATTGAACAGCCTTGTCCTATTATCGGCATTACGCTCCTCCTTTGTCGGAGATAGAATCTTAGCGGAAGGATACAGTTTATAAAAGTCACGGACGAAATCCTCTAGGGTAGCGTTTTGGACAACGATCATGGGTTTCTTCGCTATACCTAGCCGTCTCATTTCCATAGCGGACGTAATCATGGTAAAGGTCTTTCCCGTACCGACTTGGTGAGCGAGTAACGTGCTCTCGGATAGACAACGTTGCACCGCCTTGCTCTGGTGATCCCTAAGCGTTATATTCTTATTAGCGTTAGGATAATGCTCAAAAACCGGTTTGTCATACTTTTTTAGTACATAGTTGTTGTATTTATCATTATACACGTCCTCAATACGACCATGGAACATCGTTTTAGAATCAATATACTCCACGAACTTATCGGACATGTCGGATATTTTCTCGGCAACGGCCTGTGTCTCCTGCTCGTTTACGACCCTTCTCGTTTTCTGCTTACCGTCCTCATAATATTTAATCTCGTCATAAACCTTGGGTTTACGTTGGTTAAGAGCGGCCTTGAACACGTCTATAGCGTCCATTCTCTCAGTCTTGAATTGACCGGCTTTAGCGTAATCGGTTATGAACGCCCTCTTATCAAGAATATACTCACCGATCTCCGGGATAAAAATAGCGTTAGCGTAAGATATACCCAGTACATTATCAGCGAAATTATTTATAAACTCAGACGGGATCCATGTAGTCCCCAGTCGATAACTTATCTCACCATAGGGTATACGTTCTGGCTGTACGGCTTCCAAGTCATCCACGTTTTTTTGAAACTCCGGATGATCTTCCAAGGCCGCCTTAGCCTCTACCAACTTATCTTTTACGTTTCCAGAGAGATATTCGCTCTTATCTATTATATTGCCGGTAACAGGATCCCTATAAGCAATTCCCTTCTCTAGTATCTCGTTTGTCACGTTCACCTCATCCATACCCGTTATCTCCGAGATATAAGGTATATCAATATTACCTTTATATGACTTGCTTATATTGACGGCATCCAAGACATTATCCGCTTTTGTCGGTAGCTCGAATGGATAACTTACACGCTTATTCAAGATACCATCCGCTTTCGAGACTTCCCATACCATAGATTTTCCGGTCGTGGAAGGTACCCTTCTAACGGTTTCCAAAGAGAAGGGGAATCCATGCTCAACATCCTCGGCGAAAATATCGTCCAAAGCCTTGTTCCTGTTAAGTGTCCCATATTTGGACACGAAAGCATCATATACTTTGTTTAGCCTTTTCCTCGCGGGCTCGGGGTCCACACCCTTTGTTTGCTCATCATGGATAAGATCGTATAGATTTTTCTTTATATCATTGTAATCATTTACCGCATCCGCTATTTTCCGGGTCTTACCATTATGAACGAACGTAGGATTTGCCTTAATCGGTTTTAACGACTCTCCATCTAAAACAAAGACATTGCCATTCTGGACGGTAATAGTACCATCTTTCAAAGTGGAGTCACCCACAACCTCCGGCCCTTTAGTCTCTACAACACCTGATAGGATATTCTTTGGTAAGTTATCAATAGCGTTAAATAGCTCCTTGCTTAAATCGGCCCCGGGTTTGGCTTTCAATGTCTGGGACGCTCCACTATATAGACCTCCGCTACCAGCGTCATAAGCGGTCATCATATCACCTAACATCATATCGGGATGATTGGAGAAATACTCGTTAACCATGATAGGCTTGCTCCTTTTATCCCCGTCCTCCATATAAGTTCCTTCACCTATTTGCATTGTAGTAGCGAACCCTATCCCATTCGAAGGTTCCCCATACTTTCTTTTACGGAATATAACGATGTCGGCCGTGACACTCGTGCCGGCCCCTTTCTGGAAAGCGTCATTAGGCAATCGGATAGCTCCGACCAGATCATAACCGTTCCCACTCACGTACTCACGGAACTTACTATCGGCCCCATCCATCGTAGCCGAGGACGTGACGAATACGCCGAGACCACCTTCTTTCAATTCCAGAAGCCCCTTTAGGATAAAATAATTATGGAGATTATAAGAGGAACCAAGTTTTTTCCTGAATTGCTTATCTAAAACCTTATCATATGGAGCGTTTTTCCCGAATGGGACGTTGGTGATAACTAAGTCTTTCGAGTTTGGAGAAAACGCTTTCTCATATCCTTGTACCTTTATATTAGCGTCAGGATATAAGACCTTTGCCATACGACCGGATAAATTATCTATCTCGAACCCGCTTATACTTGAGTTTTCAGATATAGACCTAGGCATCATACCGATTATGTTACCTATACCCATGGCGGGTTCACTGATATTGCCGCCCTTGAATCCAAGTTTCTCCGTTATACCCCATAAGCTTTCCACGACCTCGGACGGGGTATAATGAGAGGTTGTCGTGGAACGGACGGCACTGTCGAACTCTTCTTTACTTAATAAGGATTTTAGTTTCTCATAATAACGTAGATACTTATCATTCCAATTTCGATCCTTAGTCCAATTGTTGTCACGTGCGTTGTATTTGGCTTCGTTCAAGGCTTCGGCCAAACCTCCCCATCCAACGTACCTTGACATCTTGGCTTGTTGTTCCGGGGTAGGTTTTCCTTGGCCGTCCTCTACGTCTTTCAGCGTTTCTATCGCCTCAATATTGGCTTTTAGCTTGGATATATCACCGGAAGGAAGTTCAATCCCTTTCTCCGGGAAGCTGAAATTGTTTTGATTCCTTACAACAGGCCGCTTGTCGCTGTCGCTGATAGGTATTCCTCGGCCTCGCTCCGTGTCAAGCACATCACTTCCATGCACGCCTCCACGGTCTCCTCCGCGTTCAGATCCTCGATCCTCTTCCCGTGCTTTTCTTCCCACGCCTTGATCCGCTCTTGAATTTCCTTGCTCATTGTCTTTAATATTATTAGGAGTGAATAAATCGTTACCATACAAAGGTAATGGTTTGTCTTTGTTGTCCGTTCGCTTTTTCCGGCTATTTTTTATTTTTTTCTCTGCGGCACTCGCTTGTACGGCAATCTCAGTCTCTTTAATCACGGTCTCAGCGGCATCCATTATATCCGGGACAGGCTTATCAAAATTAGCTACATCAAACGAACGGACATCCTCATAAGTGGTCATATCCTTATCCCATCCGTTCTCTCCTACTTCCGGCAAATCCCTCGCTCCATTGTAGAATGATTTAAGATACGGTCGTATAGCGTCACCTAGATCATCGATCATAGCCTTTGAGTAATCAGAGAACTTACGCAATCCTTTCTCTATATGATAAACTGCCATTTCAGTACCTATCGCCAGTATCTCAGGATCAATACCCATATTCATTTGACCGCCGAGTTTTGCCCGCATTCGTTTTTTAAGTTCCTCATAACGCTCTTCGGAAACAAGTTTGTTTCCGTTAGTTTTTTTCGCTACAGGTTCTTTTTTATATACAGTAAGTCCCGGATTTCCTACAACTATATGACCTCCACTGGACTCAACGATATCCCGTAATGATAAGTTAGGGTTTTCTTTGGTCATTTTATAGTCTGAAAACGGTTTGGTCTTCCGGATTGAAGAATCAATCCATTTCTTGAACTCATCCAACGCTACCCCGGTAATGTTGCCTAACCCTTGCCAACCTTCCTCATAGTTTGACAAGTAAGCGGACCTAGCGTCTTCCAATGAAGGGAATCCCATCATAACCTTATGCTCATCGAATGAGCCATCAGTATTCACCTGATCCACGACATACACCATGTCACTATTCATATCCGGACCTAGGAATACGTCTATATGATCACCATCCACACTTTCAGTACCTCGAATGTAACCGTAAGCGTTGTTCATGGTAACAGACCACTCTTTTCCATTAGCGTCCTTACCGGAACGGACGGAACCGGCGGGCTGCTCTATGGTGACATCGAAACCGTTTATCTTTATATGGCCTTTCTTGTAATTGCCGGCCTCTTTCTGCGCCTCTGTTGGATTGGTATCAACCTTTAGCTCCTCTTCGTGCAATCTCTTAGCCTCAACTATGCGTTCGGCATAGTCCAATGGGGTCTCATTCTCCTTTGGAGAAGGAGCGACAAAAGGAACTAGTCCCCTTGATGAGCCTTCTTGTGTAGCTCCATCCGTGCGATCAATGTCGGGG
>ULXE01066050.1_pt1 | contig 12896 bp, 7 predicted proteins | sample 1961001 | NCBI WGS metagenome assembly ULXE01 (sample SAMEA4835831, study PRJEB28245) | human gut metagenome | biome: gut microbiome; material: fecal sample | place: Denmark | collected 2008
CCTACGATTAGTTACGGTAAACGTAGCTTGGTCCTCAAATATACCTTTAGCACTGTATTCAATGCGAATCATTTCCGGTGTAAGAACAGTGAAGCGCGCTTTTCCGCAAATCACCACCGCTTCAGGGTTGGCAACCGGATTATTATCGGACGCTGAAGTCTTTGCGGTTGCCAGCATTAGTAGGGCAACCAAACAAATAATTGTTTTCCCCTTTTTAAAATCCAAAAGAAACCCTTGCAACAAGGGTTTCTTTTGAGAAGAAGATTTCTTAAATCCATTCATTGGGCATCCAATGTTTCAATTAAAATATTATTTCAGATTCTTCACTCCTTTCATTGCAGCCTTATCCGTAACTTCCATGATACTGATAGCATAACCGCCACCCGGCGCTGCTTTCATTTTCAATACAGATTTGGCCGACACAATTCCTTTCCGAATGGTATAAGCTTGAGGATTAGTTCGATAATGGGCATCCTTACTGTCTTCATAGACAGTGGCAATATACTTCTTATCCTTATCAAGGAAGTCCAACTTCAATGCTGAAATATGACCGTCCTCGTTACTGGTGCAGCCTACAAACCAATTATCCGTTCCCTTAGCCTTACGGGCAACCACAATATAACGTCCCGGTTCGGCTTCAAGATAACGGCTTTCATCCCAATCTACCGCTACATCCTTGATGAACTGAAAAGCATCCATAAAACGTTCGTAATTCTCCGGAAGGTCGGCAGCCATTTGCAAAGGGCTATACATAGTGACATACAATGCCAGTTGACGCGCAAGGGTGGAGTTTACATGAGAATGACTGTTGGGATTCAATTTATTCATATCCATTTCGAAAATACCAGGGGTATAATCCATCGGGCCGCCTTGCAGACGAGTAAACGGAAGCACAGTGGTATGAAAAGGTTTGTTACCGGCAAAAGCCTCGTATTCCGTACCTCTGGCAGACTCATTACCAATCAGGTTTGGATACGTGCGGCAAAGTCCCGTAGGACGTACTGCCTCATGGGCATTAACCATGATACGATGCTTCGCAGCTTCAGTCACAGCATACAGATAATGATTATTAAGCCACTGTCCGTAATGATGTTCTCCACGGGGAATTATATTCCCCACATAACCACTCTTGACCGAGTTATATCCATATTTATTCATCAGCTGATAAGCCGCTTCCATATGCCGTTCGTAGTTACGTACAGAGGATGATGTTTCGTGGTGCATCATCAGTTTCACCCCTTTTGAATGAGCATATTCATTCAGCATTTTAATATCAAAATCGGGATAAGGAGTTTGGAAGTCGAAAACATAATCTTTAGAATTGCCAAACCAATCTTCCCAACCAATATTCCAGCCTTCCACCAATACTTGGTCGAAGCCATGTTCGGCGGCAAAATCAATATACTTCTTTACATTAGCATTGTTAGCCGGATGGACCCCGTTGGGTTTCACCCCGGTATAATCCGTTTCACCGAGTTTCACCGAAGGAATATCCCAAGTATACGCCCATGGCTTTCCACCGGCAATCATTTCCCACCACACACCGATGTACTTCACCGGCTTAATCCAAGAAGTATCTTCATATTTACAAGGCTCATTCAGGTTAAGAATAAGATTCGATGCCAATATCTTCCGTGCGTCGTCACTCACCATCACCGTACGCCAAGGAGTATGGCAAGGACTCTGCATATATGCTTTGTTTCCTACCGCATCCGGAGTCAGCCATGATTCGAATATTAAATTCTTATCATCCAGATTAAGATGCATACATGAATAATCAACCAACGCAGCCTCGTGCAAATTGATATAAAGTCCTTCGGCCGTTTTCATCTGAAGGGAAGTCTGCACACCGGTAGGCGAGAAAACAGTCTGCGAAGCATTACCGCTGACAGCGCCTTGCAGCAACCCGCGGATTTCGGAAAGTTTAGACTCCGTATAATCATATTCTTGTGTATCATAATCTCCCGGAATCCACCATGCAGTATGGTCACCGCTCATGGCAAACTGCGAATGTTCCTCCTTGACAACGAAATAGACCAAATTCCTCTGCTGAGGGAATTCGTAACGAAAGCCTATCCCATCGTCGTACACGCGGAAACGAAGATTCATAAAACGGCCGGTCGATGTTTGCTTCAGTTCCACCAGCAGTTCGTTATAATGATTACGTATATCCTTATTCTCTCCCCACACCGGTTGCCAAGTTTCATCGAACGAAGATGTAGAGGTATTTACTACTTCAAACCCCTCCTGCAAGCTTTCCTGCCCGTTCAGTTCAAGACCCAAGGTACTGGGATTGATAACCTGAGATTTCTTGTATTGTAAAGAATAAGAGGGTTTGCCTTTTTCTTGCAGTTCAAAAGAAAGATGGACATTATTGTCCGGAGAAACCTGTTGGTAAACCTTGGTAGCATTCTGCGCTTGCACCGTCAGTGCCATAAACAACGCACAAGTTACCAATACTATCATTTGAAAAGTTTGTTTCATATTCAAAAGTACCTGTTTAAGTAAATAATAAATTAATCTGTATGATTTATCTGAATTCATATCACTAACTGACAGTTTGTATAACCTATGTCTATTCCTTGATTATACCTCCCCGCCCCTTTACTATATGAGCCTTTATTAAAAGGCTTTTAATAGTACAAAAAAATATCCTCATTCATAGATTATTCCGTTAATATAGACATGTATTCATGAATGAGGATATAAGCTTTTTATAAAATCCTGAAAACTGTTATTTCACCCTGTTGATTCAGTTATTGCTGATTTTTTAACTTCACTGCTTCACTGCGGTTAATGTCATATCGGAAGTATTCAGAGTGAGTTTATAAGTACCGGTTTGGTCTGCAGTTACTTGCCATTTGTAATCTTGCTCATTCTCCTGACGATAATCTACACTCATGTTACTTCCTGGTTCAAATGGAGTATCTGCCCCAGGAGCATAATAATCATGATTAGTTTTATTATATTCTATTTTGGAGAGTATTTTAAAGTCACCCACTTGCAAGTTGACCGTCAATTCATATTTTCCTTCGCTATTTTTTGTAAAATAAGGAGCTTTTTTCAAGTCATAACCGCCAGTTAAAGCAGTTCCAACCAAATAAACAACATCATCTAACTTTTCTACTTTTACTTTCATAGTTTCCACATTAACAGTGACAGTATATGTACCTTTTTTTGTTATCACCCACTTATTATCACGTTTAATGGGGTCATTTTCTCCTTTATCATAATATATCACAGGATATGCATCCATTTCCACATTTAATTCTACATTTTTATTAGTTGTTCCACTCATATTAGGCATTAATTGTACATCTCCACTAAGACTTTGTTGAAGGAGAGCAAATTTCATTTCTTGGCCATCACCGGTTACATTTCCTGTCCAAGTAAAGGTTTTCACATCTTCGCTTTTCGTCATTTCATACGGCTGTCCCCAATCCGTGAAACCACTTGCCAAGTATAATTTATCAAATTTCAATGTTCCAGGAACTATTATATTACCATCACTTATATCACCATCGTCCCAATTCTTAACGTTTACTCCTGTAATACTTACATTTAAATTTCCTGAAGGAGTTTTTTCAAATTTAACTGTATAAGTATACTTCTTACCAGGTTCAAATGTAGTAGTGTTACTAATCGTCGCATTAAATATTTTTTCATTCAATTGAAATGTCAATTGACGATCTACTGCACTATTGTTTTCGTCATTGGGTAACACAATAGCTTCAACAAACCTATTCGTGCCTTTATCAAGATTCCAATATTTCATAACTATGTTTTCTTTTTCACTCCCATCAGCAATCAACAACTTATCATTCAAAATATCATACTGAATCTTAGTATATTGATTGCTTATTGTAGCATTTATACCATCGGTATTGACATCACCTTCTATTTTAAAAAAAAGTTTAGTCAAACGATGTTTAAATCCAAGATTAACAGTAGGAGAGCTTTTACTTGCATTTTCTGCTTTTGCTGACATCAAATCTATCTTTGGCTGATTATCCTGATTAGCTAAATCCAACGATAATTTATTTTCATCTACATTTCCTTGCGGATAATAAGCTACTACATTCACAGCAGTACCATCTTCCGGAAAATAAGCGGTATTATTTTCATCAGCAGGAATAAATGTACCATTTTGTCCGCCTTTTACCACTGTATAACGATAATTACTTACTACTATGCTATTATCTGCATTTACCATATACACACCGATAGCGTCATTATCATCCCAATGGTCATCTGCCGCACGTGTCATCAGCATATTGATATCACCATTTATTTGCAGTGGTACCCGTTTGCTATCCATTACCTGTTCTTCTACTTCATTGCTGCAACCTGCCATCATCAAAGCAGCCAGCATAACAAAACATGTGTTCTTTTTCATTTCTTTAATCTTTAAAGTTATTAATTATTTTGACCAATTTAAATCTCCTTTTTCTTCCACAACCCAAGTCATGACCTTACCGTTGAACCCGCCTCTTCCTTCTATATCCAACGGCGTATTACCGCCTTCGTCAAGTTTAGACAATACTTCAGTAAGGTCGGTAGTTATTGTCTCAGTTGTTTCATCTTCTTTAGTTATCTCCACCGTCATTATCTGCCGCTGGGCTTTTTCTTGAGATACCCCCAATAGACGCACAGTGCCTTTGAGCCGCATCCCTGCCTCACCTTCTGCTACCGGTGACGCAGTAAAATTGACAGAAGCTTTAGCCACACTCAGCAGTTCACCGGTAGTCAGGTCTATACTCGATACTACATTATCCAGCATACCTGTCACCGATTTAATACTCTCCACATCGGTATCCATTGTTATATTAACTTGACGTGTACGCTGTTGCATCTTTACAGTCAGCCGCAATGTGTCTCCTGTCAAAGCAAGTAGTTCATCCTGTACTAAATCCTCCGAAACAGAAAACAAATCATCGGGATTACCTGTAACGACAGAACTTCCCTCACTCCTTGTAGTTACCGTATTCAGGGTAGCTATATTACCGTTAACAGTAACTCCTTGCGGTTCATTATACGCCACCATGTCATAATCACTTGTGGAGAGCAATAAAAAACTATTTACATTACCGGTTACTTCCTGTGTCTCATTGCCTATACGCACCATATATTTCGCCGGTGCTGGCGAAGAACATTCCGACCAATCTGCCGTAAGTTTTACCACAGTCCGCGCTTTCTTCATCGGTGCCGGTAATTCGTCTTCGGCACAACTGCCCATCACGCATAGTCCTGCCAAGAGAAGTAAAGCATTGAATTTACATAATCTTATTCGTCTCATTTTTCAATAAATATTAGTTGGTAAACTTTTCATTTTCCTTAACTCTGCTTTATCTTGCACTTCTATCAAACTGATGGCATAGCCTCCACCCGAAGCCGCCCTAAGTTTCAGTTTGGTTTTGGAAGTAGCAATCCCTTTGCGAATAACATAAGCCTGCGGATTTTTCTTCCAATCGGCATCTTTTGCATCGGCATAAACAGTAGCGATATACTTCTTACCGGGAATCAAAAAATCAAGTTTAAGATTGGATACATGCCCATTCTCATCGGCCGTACAGCCTACAAACCAATTATTTGTACCTTTGGCACGTCGTGCTACAGTGATATAATCACCCGGTTCGGCTTCCAAATACCTGCTTTCATCCCAATCTACCGCCACATCCTTGATAAACTGGAATGCATCTATAAAACGTTCGTAATTCTCAGGCAAATCCGCAGCCATTTGAAGCGGACTATACATAGTACAATACAAAGCCAATTGACGGGCCAATGTAGTACGTGCCTGCTGATCCTTTTTATAACCGTTCTCGTAATAACTCAAATCTCCCTGAAAGATACCCGGAGTATAATCCATCGGTCCGCCCATTAAACGGGTAAAAGGTAAAATAGTAGTGTGATCCACCGGATTACCGCCCATTGATTCAAATTCGGTTCCACGGGCAGATTCCTGCGCCAACCAGTTTGGATAAGTACGGCACAACCCCGTAGGACGTACAGCTTCGTGACTGTTTACCATAATATTAAAATCCGCTGCGCGCTTTGCCACATGTATATAATGATTATTCATCCATTGCGAAGCATGATATTCGCAACGCGGAATTATAGGGCCTACATAACCCGTTTTTACTGCATTATAACCATGATTCACCATAAATTTGAAAGCATCATCCAATTGTCGTTCATAATCAGCGGCATTGGCAGACGTTTCATGATGCATCATTACACGCACCCCTTTTTCATGGGCATACCGCTGCAATTCATCTACATCGAAATCCGGATAGGGAGAAGTAAAACTAAACTGGCGATTTTTAGTATAAGCCGTCCAGTCTTCCCAACCTTCGTTCCATCCCTCCACCAATACGGCGTCAAAACCATGTTTGGCAGCAAAGTCAATATATCTTTTTACATTATCGGTATTGGCCGCATGACGCCCATTAGGAGTCAGTTTGCTATAATCGGTCACTCCCGGTTTTGCACGATTATAACTGCTGTATGCCCAATCTTTCCCTGTCCCGATAAACATCTCCCACCATACACCGATATATTTCATCGGCTTAATCCAAGATGTATCTGCATATCTGCAAGGCTCATTCAGATTCAGAATCAGCTTACTGGCAAGGATATTCCTTGCGTCATCACTTACTACCACTGTGCGCCAAGGTGAGAAGCAAGGGGTTTGCAAGAAACCTTTATCACCGTTTTTATCCGGTACTAAGCAGGCAGTCAAACAAAAAGACTTATCATTTACATTCAATTCCATAGCTGCGTAATCCACCAAAGCAGCTTCATGGATATTAATGTACAATCCGTTACTCCCTTTCAGCATCAGAGGCGTCTGTACTATCAAATCACCCGCCGATTTCGCTTCATACGACTTCATGGCCACGGATTGTTTAGGCATCTCTTCACGTATCTGAGAAAGAGGAGCTGTGGTGTAGGTAAACTCATTAGTGTCATAATCACCCGGCATGCAAAAAGCCGTATAATCATGCGCCAAATTGAACTGAGTCAGTTCCTCATTGATAACGAACTTATTCAAAGTAGGTTGTTCGGGAAACTCATAACGAAATCCCAAACCATCATTAAAGAGACGAAAACGTATATTCAACGTGCGCCCGCTGAAACCTTGTTCCAATGTAAGCAGCATTTCGTTATAATGGTTACGGATAAGCGATTGCTCACCCCATACCGGTTTCCACGATTCGTCCAATGAATCCGTCTGTACCGATTTCACACTGAAATCGTTCATTAATCCGCGTTCATATTTAATATCCAATCCGAGACGACTCGGTGCAAGCACAGCTTTACCTTTGTAAGAAAGCTCGTAATAGGGAATTCCCCTTTCTACTACTGTCTTCAGTAATAAATTACCGTCCGGTGAGGAAAGATTCTGTGCTTTCCCCACTGCTGCCAGAAGTAGAAATAACACTATATTAATTGTATTTTTCATATTTCTTTATCTATTCATAAGTGAGACAATCAGAGTTTTGTCAACCTCACAATCTTGCAGGCATGCGCCTCAAGTTCCACATTCAAGTTATCAGCTTCTCCTTCATCTGCACGTTTCCACAAGTCACGCACTTTCATCTTACCCTCAATACCTAAATCGGAGAATTTCACCGAACGAAACTGCTTGGAATCTTCGCGATTGAACAGGCCTATCACCCAGTCACCGTTTGTCATCTGTCCATACCATATCTGACTGTCCGTACTATTTAAAACATCGGATAAAGGTTTACCGACAAAACCATCCTTATTCAAAGCCAGCATTTCTTCGTTCTGGCAAAACTTCAAATCTGAATCGGCAAAACTATCTCCCGGCACATCGGCAATCGCTACCGGACCGCCCGCCATGAGTTGCAGAGAAATGACACTTTCCTTTTCCGCATCGGAAACGAATGTATTCAAGCGGATAAAGTCACCGTCCATAATCATTTTACCACGTCCGGAGTATTTAGACCAGTGCGTAAAGCCATCGAACATATTGCCACAACTGGGCCAATCTTCAAATACTTTGCCGCGATCGGAATTAGACACATGATGCCAGCCACCGCTCCACGTATCACCAACGATACGCGCCATATTACCATACTCACGCTCCAGAGCCGCATCCTCATGCATATTGGGCATTACCAACGAAGTAAATACACCGTATTTCTTTGCAGCCTTACAGATATATTGCAGAGCAAGTTTATAATTCTCTCGTCCGTACCCTTTACCTTTTATGGCATTCATACCGCGGTCGTACCCGTTTTCATAATAACAAAGAAAGTCCATACGGATAAAGTCCACACCAAGATTCTTATAATATTTAAAGAAGCCGTCGATGTACTCCTCAGCACCTTTATGACTTGCTACTACCCAACAGAAGCCATCGTCGGCGTCAGGATAAAGTACATTATCTTCACCTTGCTTATAACGCAAATCCTTGAAGGTAATATTATCAGTACCCTCTATAATGGTTTCTTCCGGACCATGTATCCACAAAGGATTGTCATAAACACCCAGTTTCAGTCCCTTAGCCTTGCACATTTCCGAAAGTTTCTTCAGTTTTACCGATCCGTATTTCGTCATATATCCCGTAGGATCGGGCTCGGAAGTACCATCCATCGCCATAAAACCATCCGTACAAATCATATTGTAACCATAAGGAAGCAGATTTTCCGCCACATAGTCGATTATATCCTGCCAGGAACCTTCAGACATATCAATAGCCTGTCCTTGCCCACCGGCATTGACCAATTCTTCATTTCTGCGCTCCAATCTCCAACAGTATTCATAGACACTCCAATAGAGAGGGGCGTTATAAGTATGTATTCCTTCCGTATCAGCGTCATCACCGGGAGTTATCACGGGATCATCGGGAATCATATCCGGTGTCCAGCCTGTACCCTTATCCTCGCATCCTCCGAAAAAGAATGTCAATGCCATCAGAAACAGTTTCATATTCAAATTCTTTATCATATCATTATTTTCACCTGAATTTCTCAAACAAGACAATACTTGTTTTATTATACTTTCATTATCACTCAGATTTTGTCAGACGTACAATCTTGCAAGAATGCCCGGGAATCTTATAACTCAAAGAAGTTTCAGCTTCCCCCTCATCCTGATGTTTCCACAAATCACGCACTTTTACCTTGCCCTCAATGCCTATTTCAGAAAAATCGAGTGTACGGTCATATTCATTATCTTCTTTATTGAAAAAACCTATGATATAGTCTCCGTCGGACATCTGTCCGTACCATATTTGATTGTCTGCATTCCACAAATCATCCGACAAAGGTTTTCCTACAAATCCGTCTTTGTTCAAAGCCAGCAATTCTTCATTCTGATAAAACTTTAAATCACCGCTGACAATCGTATTATACTGATCGGCTACGGCAATCGGACCACCCGCCATCAGTTGCAAAGAAATCACGCTCTGTTTTTCACCTTCCGTCTTAAATGTATTCAAACGGGTAAAATCAGCATCCAGCACTACCTTTCCCCTTCCCGCAATGTGCGACCAACTGATAAGGCCGGTAAACATATTAGAGGTAGACGGCCATCCATTGGGATTGAACCATGTAGAGCCATTGCTTGCAAAGTGTTCCCACCCGCCTTTCATTGTATCGGCATCTACCCGAATCATATTACCATATTTCTTCTCCAACTCCGCATCATTTTTCAGATTGGGCATCACAAGCGAAGTGAATACCTGATACTTTGTGGCGGCCTCGGAAATATACTTCAGCGCGAGTTCGTATTCTTCACGTCCATATCCTCTACCGGGCATTCCGCCGGCACCATCTCCCGTTTCAAACAGACAGAGGAAGTCCATACGGATAAACTCTACTCCTATTTTCTTATAATATTTAAAGAAGCCATCAATAAACTCCTTAGCACCTTCATGACTGGGAACTACCCAAGTAAAGACATCCCCTTTATCCGGATAAAGAACATCATCTTTGGCGGGATTGTACACTAAACTACCAACTGTAATACCTTCCGTGCCTTTTACTACCGTTTCATACGGGCAGTGTACCCATAACGGATTATCATAAACACCCAGTTTCAAACCTTTAGCCTTACATTTAGCTACTAAATCCGTCAGTTTTATACCGGCATAATGGGTCATATACCCACCCGGTTCAATACCGGGATCGTTTGTCATTGACATAAAGCCGTCCGTACAAATCATATCGTAACCATAAGGCAGAAGATTCTCCGATACCCAATCAATATTCGCATCCCAAGTCACTTCAGGCATATTCGTATTAGTACCGGCCTGTTCGGCTACCCAGGCATACTCATATACACTCCAATATAAAGGAGCGTTCAAACTGATAGGTGCATACACCTGTTCATCGTCATCATCATCATCAGACGGCAAATTCTCGTCAGGAATCATATCAGGCGTCCATCCGGTTCCTTCATCTTGGCATCCCCCAAAAAGGGATGCCACAATCAATAAAAATTGTATAATAAATATTTTTTTCATAATTATCTGGTATTACGGTAGTTTTTCAAATTTAACTGTCATATCTATCACATTCAGAGATATCTTATATTTCCCGGCTTCATCCACTTTCCACTTTTTGTCGTTCTCACCTGTAGTATCAGGATAAATTTTATGTTCCATTTTCTGGGCATTGGTAACTGAAGTACCATTTACCTCAGGCATCAAATAATCACACTCAAAACCTTCAGTATTACTCAGGGGAAATTTTATTTCTCCTTGGTCGAGATGTCCTTCCCATACAAACGTACCTTCCTTTTCATCCGGATTATACTGGAAAGCTATTTTAAATGGTGTATTCCATTTGGTTACAGTAGCGTCACCCGTCATCCAAACAGCTTTAATAGGGAGATTATCAGGTATTTCTATTTTCGGTTTCTTTTCAAATGTTATTTCCATCAGATAAGTATCCAAAATTATTTTATAACTGCCTGCCTGAGATTCCGTAATTTTCCATTTATAATCATGAGTTTCTACTTTATCTTTCTCTACATACTCCATAGTATTATCACCGCCAGGCTCTGTATCATGCGTCTTCGGCATCAGATAAGGTATATTCCAATCCTCACGTAAATCCAACGGAAACTTTAAATGTCCTCCATATAAATCCCCTTCATAAACAAACTGTATATTATTAATTTTCGTCAATTCAACCGCATTCATAATAGTCCAACCTGCCGGAGTAGCATCACCTATCGCCCAAACTTTTTCATATTTATTTTCCGGATATTCACTTGCAATAGTTAATTTCTCCACATCGACAGTAATGAAATAATACCCTTCCGTATCTATGTGGAACAATGTTTCCGTACCATCATCCGTTTCATTATAAACCAATGTATTGTTATCGGCGCCTCTTGTATAAGAAGGTGTCAGACTTGTCCGGCTCTTTATGAACTTAAAGTCACCTTGCTTCAAATGTCCGCCCCATTCATATTTTTGTTCGGAAAGCACCTCATTCATTTTAAGCGATTTAGTTGGATCCATCCCTTCAACGGCGCTACCTACAATGAAAAGATCTCTCGGCTCAATATAATAACCTGTCACCGAAAACTGCACCTTGGATATTTCCGGTTTCATATATACACTGCCTCCTGAAACTTCAGCTATGATTTCTGCCTCTAACATGGCGGTTTCTCCCGCTGTTACCTTCCACCCGTTCAATAAAGCGTTCATTTCCTTGTGCGTATAACTGATACTTTGTACACCTTCCGGAATTTCTACTTTTGCGATGGAAGTCTCAAAGTTATTATCGGCCATATCCATCTTAAAATAATATGTGAGTTTCGTTCCTTCTCCTCGATTGGCAGCACTTCCCCATGTAAAGGATATTGCTTCTTCATTACCCAAATCCTGATTCAATACCACATCACTCGAAGAAACTTTCAGTCCCATCGTGTCTTGTGGGGAATCCAAAGTTATCCGTTCCGTTTCATCTTGACAGCCCATAATTACAAAGGGTAATGTCATTAGAATATTTTTTATCGTATTCTTCATAATAATCAATTGCATTTTTAACCGTTAATTCCAATAAGGGCTTTGAACAAGTTTATCATTCTTATCTATTTCCGACTGATGGATAGGGAACCAATAATAGGCTTTCTTGTATACCCGTTTCAGATAAGGCGTACGTACATAGAAAGAAGATTCATCTCTTCCGCTGAAATTCATTCCGTAGAAATCACCGTTCAATACATTTTCCGCTTCTTTCCAACGGCGAAGATCATCATAACGGATTCCTTCACAGCTCAATTCCACACGACGTTCGGCACGAATCAACTTGCGCATTTCCGCCTGGTCGTTCAAATCAACATGAATAAAATTATCATCCGTAGCACCCGTGGTATACTGACGAATGCCCGCACGTTCACGGATTTTATTCAGATAGACCAAAATGTCTCCATTACCCGGATCGGATTCGTTCAATGCTTCCGCATAATTCAGATAAGCCTCGCCCAAGCGATAGACAATACCCGGACGATACTTATAAGTACCCTGTTTTACATTTAAGTCCGGAGAGATTTTTTTACGTATCAAATAACCGTTTTGTGGAGCATCATGGGTATGCGGATTGTCGGCGCTTCCATTGAAAAAATTAAATACACGCTTTTCCTGTGTGAAATAAGAGTTATTATAGCTCACCGTAATATAGAAACGAGGCTCACGATGACAATACATATTATAAGTACCTTTCTTGCTTATCGCTCCTCCGTTCACTTCCGTATCCCACACTGTATTATCACGCGTTTCATCAGAAACAGAAAAACCTGTTTCCACATATTCGGAATTATCATCATTGATAGGCAGACCGTTTTCCATAAAGAATGCATCCACCAACGACTGCGTAACGCCTAAGCCGCCGCTACCGCCACTGGCAGGC
>ULXE01069158.1_pt1 | contig 12802 bp, 8 predicted proteins | sample 1961001 | NCBI WGS metagenome assembly ULXE01 (sample SAMEA4835831, study PRJEB28245) | human gut metagenome | biome: gut microbiome; material: fecal sample | place: Denmark | collected 2008
TTTGTCGTCCGTTCGTCACCAACTAATATTCAATTAAACAAACATACTACTTCTCATTCACAACCGCATTATCCATAACTATATTCTGTGCTTTCTTTACAAGCATTGCCTTTACTATTGTATTCTTGTCAAACTTATCTGTGAATGTTGTTACCTGTGAATAACCACTGTCCTTTGCAAACTGTTCAAGGTCATCTTTATATTCATATTCTGTTATATCAAGTCCTTCTTTTTCTGCTATTGCCTGATATATAAGCTGCTGGCCTGCTGATGCCTTTACGAATTCATCAAATGTTTTACCATAAAGATTCTGGCAGTATTCATCATTAGTCTTTCCCTGAAGAGTACTATAAAAACTGATTGATTCTTCAAGCTTTGATGTCTGCTGTGCAAGGAATTCTTCAGGGTATCCTGTTACCTTACATACATCAAGAAGTTGTGTAAGAATAGCCTCATTCTTTGCTTCACTCACCTTTGTATCTATAGTTGATTTAACATCGTTCTTAACATATTCCTTATATGAATCTACTGATTCAAGACCAAAGTTCTCTTTTACAAACGAATCTGTGAGCATAGGAACATTTGGCTGCTGTACGTAGCTCATAGAAAGTTCAAACACTACTCTCTTACCTGCATAATCAGTATACTTAGAGTTATCTGGCATAGTTACTGTTATAACCTTTGTCTGACCTGCTACCATACCATATAATTCATCTGCAAGACTCGTTCCTGCAACTGGAAAAGCTTCCTTTCCAAGAACCATACTATAATCAGAACCTGTGAAATCATCTATTGCAAGTCCGCCTGATGTTCCTGAGTAACTAAATGTTACTTTATCTGACTTCTGTGCCCCACGGTTAACATCTGTATATGTAGTTACATCATTCATCTGCTCAGATATCTTGTCATCTATAACCTTATTAGTTATAGATGTGACATCAACATCTGCTACTATTCCCTTGTAGTTTCCAAGTTCAACATAATCTGTAGGACTATATCCATAATCAACCTTTATTTTACTATTACATGCTGTAGTCATAAGCATAGAAACAACCATAGCTGCTGCTACTGCATATTTAACGCACTTTCCTTTTAATACTTTTCTCATAACCTGTCTCCATAAATATATATTATGCCGGATTGCCGACTTATAAACTATACCATAATACAGCCTCTAAAGCCAGTATTACATAAATGTTTCACAATATTATCACAAAAGCCGCCATACAGGATATGAAGAGTTATCTCATCCTATATAGCGGCTTAAATGCTACTAATCAGAAGATATCCAGAATCTGACAGATATAAATCTGATATATAACATTATATTTATCTTTACACTAATTAATCTAATGATTAAGCAAGCTTAGACTTAGCTACTTCTGCTAACTTAGCAAATCCTTCTGCATCATTAACAGCCATCTCAGCTAATACCTTTCTGTTAAGGTCGATGTTAGCTAACTTTAAACCATACATGAACTTGCTGTATGAAAGACCGTTCATTCTTGCAGCAGCATTGATTCTTGCGATCCATAACTGTCTGAACTGTCTCTTCTTCTGCTTTCTACCCTTGTAGCTCTCTGTAAGAGCTCTCATTACAGACTGCTTAGCAACTCTGTACTGCTTAGATCTAGCTCCTCTATAACCCTTAGCGAGCTTTAATACTCTATTATGCTTCTTCTTTGCGTTCATACCGCCTTTAATTCTTGCCATTTCTTAATTTCCTCCTAAAATAATCAATCACAGACACCCATATCTTATAAATATGGCATAATCTTCTTCATTGTCTTTACATTAGTTGCATCTGTCATAGCTGCATGTCTAAGATTTCTCTTTCTCTTAGTAGTCTTCTTTGTAAGAATATGGCTCTTGTAAGCTTTCATTCTCTTTAATTTACCTGTTCCAGTTACTTTAAAACGCTTTGCAGCTGCTCTTTTTGTCTTTACCTTTGGCATAATAATCCTCCTAATTTAATTCTCATATGGAATAATATTTTAACGTTTTTCAGTTAAAAACATAGTCATGCTCCTGCCTTCTAACTTTGGAGCCTTATCTACTACTGCTATATCACTTAACTTCTCTGCAAAATCTTCAAGTATATGCTTGCTTGAATCAACATGAGCCATCTCACGTCCTCTGAATCTGAGTGATACTTTAACCTTATCGCCTTTCTCTATGAACTTCCTTGCTGCGTTACACTTAGTGTTAAGGTCATTCACATCTATGTTAGGTGATAAACGAACTTCTTTGACTTCTATTGTTCTCTGTTTTTTCTTAGCTTCCTTTTCTTTTCTGACAAGCTCATACTTATACTTGCCATAATCCACAAGCTTACATACAGGTGGCTTTGCGGATGGAGCTATCTTTACAAGATCAACCTCTGCCTCTCTTGCTAACTTCATAGCATCCTTAGGAGACATAACTCCAAGCTGCTGTCCTTCTTGTCCAATAACACGAACTTCCTTATCGCGGATCTGCTCGTTAATCATTAATTCGCTAATAGTAGTGCACCTCCAAAATCAAAAAAAGTGGATAGTCAGACTATCCACTTTTTAATCATAATGCATCTTAATTGCTGTTTATCATGCATATTCTTAAAAATATAAACCCAAGTCGCCTTCATGCGCTAAGGTGAGAGTGGATACTCTGCTTCGTTTAACAACTATTAGAGTTTAACACTAATAGTTATAGCTGTCAACTATATTTTTAAACATTTCAAACAAACATTTCAAATATTTCAAATTTCTGCAATACAAAAATGATACATTGTTTTATTTTTTATCTTACAACTGACTTTCTTCTTAATACTACGAATGCAAGACCTGCACATGATACAACTGCGAATAATACATAGAGTGCTATATTATACACATCACCTGTATTTATTGTGTTATCTGATGCCTGTCCGTTTCCTGTTGCTGCTACATCTTCATAGCATATAGCGTATGTAGAGAATTTATCTGTTGTAAATGTAATAACTCCGTTTTCGCAGCTTGTTTCAAGTGCCTCTGCTACACCATCATGAATTCTTACAACTGTATATTTTCTTTCTACAGATGAATCTGTATTCTTAAGACTTTCAGGAATATCAAGCTTAACAACAACTCCAGCAGCTGTTTCTGTTACTGATACTTCTTTGAGACTTCCTACTTTCTTTAATAATGTAAGATCAAGATATGCTCCAACTACACCATTGTTAAGAACTTCCTTAACTTTATCCTCCACAAGCTTCTTATCGCTTTCTGATACTGTAGCTGTTACATCTTTGACCTCCATAGATACCGAAACTGTACTTCCGTTTTCTATTTCTTTCTTTTCCTCTTCTGTGAATGTGATTCCGCTCACTGGTACTTCGGCCTTTATATTGATGCCATCATCAGCCTTAATTACTGCATTTACCTTATCTGAATCTGGTGTGCTTGGTGTATCACTTGGTGTGCTTGGTGTATCGCTTGGTGTGCTTGGTGTATCGCTTGGTGTGTTTGGTGTATCGCTTGGTGTGCTTGGTGTGTTATCTCCTGGTTTATTATCATCAGGTTTATTATCTCCCGGCTTATTATCTCCCGGCTTATTATCTCCCGGTTTATTATCATCAGGCTTAACATCTGAACCAGTTACTACCTTACCATCTACAACAAGCTTTATATCTGAGAATGTTACATCTGCCTGTCTTGCTACAAATAAACCTACATATACATAATCTGCATCTATTGATGTAAGCTTGAAATCAAAACCACCTGATATAGCAGCATTATCGCCAAATGTACATGCGTATCCATCACTGTTACTCTCAATCTTAAGTGCATATGTCTTACCAGCCTCTACCGGATTCTCTAATTTACCACCATAGCCTAATGCGCCATCTTTTCTCTTAAAGCAGTTAGCTGTTCCCTGCTGGATACTTCCTGCTGCAACATAATCTCCAAGAGCTGACTTATCATTAACATCAATATACATAGCATCTCTTGCCATAAGACCAAATGCCACCTGATTGTGTTTATTAATGCTGTTTACTGTTGCATTAGCTGTTATTACAAAGTTACTATCTGCTGGTACTTTATAATAATACATTGCCATTCCATCTGTTGTTGATGATATCTTTCCCTTACCATTAACAGCAATGTGAATGCTTCCATCTTCATTGCCCTCAAGTATAAACTTATCCTTAATAAGATTTGGGTCTCCGCCTATATCTCCAAATATTGAACCCTTGAAAACACCTGCATCTTTCCATAATTCACTCTGCTTAAGTTCTCCTGAATATTCAGCTTCCTTATAATCAGGATTAGACTTAAGTACATCAGCCTTAACAGGTGCTTCCTTAGCTGTTATATGTTCTGATATTCCAGCTACCCCAAGTTCCTTAATTGTCTTAGTTACAAGATAAGCATTATATGTTCCACCATAAATGTTTGTATGTGTATTATCAACGCTTGTAGCCTTAGATGATGTCCATGCATGAAGGTTGACTGTCTCATCTGATCCTAATGTATCATATAACTCTTTTGTCATCTTAGTCATATCAACAACTGGTATGTTAAGTTCCTTACCAAGATTCCTTATAGACTGGGCATAATCTCCACCCTTGAAATCACCACTATCCTTTGTGATATGAAGATTGCTGTCAGACCATTCTGCTGTAGCAGTTCTTCTTACTATAGGTGTACAAAGGATAACTGTTGTACCAGCTGCCTGCGCAGGCTTAATATAGTTTTCATATAATGAGTTAGCAAATGAGCCAGCTGTCTTATAATCACCATTAGGATCTGTATATCTGTCTGCTTCTGCCTTTTCATCATTATGTCCGAAGCCTATAAGAAGATAATCACCCTGCTTCATACCGGATGTAAGTTCATTATACTCCTTATCATTAACATAGCTCTTAGAACTTCTTCCTGATAAAGCTATATTCTTCACTTCATATGTTCCATCAAGATACTTATCAATCTGTGTACCCCATCCATATCTTGGATAATAATAATTATCAGCAAAAGAACTTACTGTAGAATCACCTATTATCCATACTGTAGGCTTGCTGCTGTCTTTATTAACCGCATCATCAGCCATAGCCATAACGCTCCAGCCTATGCTCATAACAAGCAAAAGCAAAGCGCTAAGCAGACAACTTATACGTTTTCTGTTTCTTTTCTTCATCATAAATAACCTTCCCTTTCTTTTCTGGACAATCCGTCCCTTTTTATGGAATTATAAAGTATGAACCAGTGTCAAGGTCAATATCTTTTTACACATTTAATAATGCATTGTACATAAATCCATACATTATTATATTTTAAAAAATATTCAGGCAAATAATATTCAAGCAAATAATATTCGAACGAATAATATTCAAACATTCAAAAACCAGACACACAACAACCTAAGTCATTGTGTATCTGGTTTTATTCAATGCCAATCAATACTAATCAATTCTAATCATTACTAAAACTAGTATGTATAACTATTATATTATTTATTAATCAGCCTTTTCTTTTTTCTATCTTCATACACAAGAAGTACTATTCCAACTAATGCCATTGTAAATGCCACACTATATCCCATCACGTGATATACATCTGCTGTTTTTACATCATCTTTAGAAGCATCTGGATTTTTATCGTCAGATGATATAGCATTGTCATCTTTATTACTGTCACTATCTGACGTAGCTCCATCATCTTTCTTATCGCTGCCACCCTGTTCTGGTGCTGGTGTTGGATCTGGTGCTGGTGTTGGGTCTGGCGCTGGTGTTGGATCCGGTGCCGGTGTTGGGTCTGGTGCTGGTGTTGGATCCGGTGCTGGTGTTGGATCCGGTGCTGGTGTTGGATCCGGCGTTGGATTCTCGCTCTTATTAAGTTCTTCACTCTTAGCACTTATTGCACTTAAAAGGCTCTGGCCTTTTGTTGTCCAGTACACTGCATCTTCTGTGAATCTGCCATTTGCATCTGCTGCTTTAGCAGTAAGCACTCCATTCTTATCAACAACAAACACCTGCTGTCCATCCGGATTAACACCTGCTACTCTGGATGGTGATTTTACAGCCTTTGAGAGTGATATATTCATATTCTGGATCTGCTGTGCAAAGAGTTCTGCTGTTATGAAGCCACCAAGCTTATTGCTATGTGTACTGTCTCCTGCTGACATAACCTGTGTACCATTAACAGACTTGCCATTAGCTGCCTTTTCGTCTGCTTTGTATGCTTCCTCATACATATTCTTTGTTATCTCAAAACCATCAATAAGTAATACATCCTGTTCCTTTGCAAGCTGTTTAACTGCTTCAACATATGCATTATTTTCAGTTACAAGTGTTCCTGTTTCTTTATCTGTTGAATCATGATGTGGTTTGATAGTACCCTCACTAGTATAATAAAGTCTTGATACTGGTGTTACAAGAACCGGTATTGCCCCTGCTTCCTTTGCCGCATCAATATATTGTTTAAGATACCATTTATAAGTACCACCACAATCATATGAATAGAATGTATCTCCATACTTTGAAGTAAGTGATGATGGTGTTGTCACTTTAGTTCCTGCTGTTACAGGATATATTCCGTCAGCATCTGGCTGTCCAAGTGGTACATATCTATCTTCAATGTATCCTTTTCCATTGGCACAGTCATTGTGTCCAAACTGTATAAACAGATAATCGCCTGCTTTGATATTGGCTTTTATCTTATCTAATGAGCCCTCATTGATAAAGTTTCGGCTGCTTCGTCCTCCATTGGCATAGTTCTGCACCTTAACCTTTGAAGAATCAAAGAACGCCTGTAAATATTCGCCCCATGAGCCTTCAGCCTGAGCCTTACCGCTCATATACATACCTGATGCTGAATAATCCTTAACAGTAGAATCACCTGCTAAAAATACATTTACTCCATCACCAAGTTCTATATCTGTTGAACCTGTAGGATCTTCATATCCATCTCTTACATATGCCTCTGCCTTATATTTTACTGCTCCTGACTTAACACCACTTAAGTTCTCAGGTACAACTTCAACTTCAATATGCTTTCCAATAGCATCCTTAGAAATCTTATATGTATTATCAGCATTGGCAGTTGACGATTTTACAAGTATTCTGCTGCCATCCTCATTAACAATATACCAGCGGATTACTGATGCATCATTTTTATCATTCTTCTCTCCAAGAGAGTATATAACAGTAAGAGTATGTCCTGGATATGGTGCATTGATATCTCCATTATCCACAAGATATGGTTTCTTTACAAATGCTACTGTGCCCTCATCAGCCACATAAGCATTAGGTGTCCAGCCTGAAAGATAATCATTCACAACATCTTTCTTTGCAACACTTTCATCTGTTGTAACTCCTGTTACTCTCTTAGAAACATCTACTGCTGTTCCATCTGTATAAACCGAATTATATTCTGTATAACCAGCCTTCTCCGGCTTATTGCCAGACATTTCAAACCAGCCTTCATCTTTAATGTAACTACCATTTATCTTAGTATTAAGGAATGTTACTTTTGCATCCTGACCCCAAGGTCTTCCAAGATATCCTGCACTTACCTCAAGTTTATCACTGCCTGTTATTGTACAGTTTCTAAATACATAGCCAATCTTAGTTGCTGCAGCAGAGGCTGGCTTATGTGCTGTAATATAACCACCTGCAGAGCCAGCACTGTAACCTGCAAATCTAAGCTCACATCCATCAAACACTGCGTTTCCATCACCAAATATGTAATCTGTATTACCCTCTATACGGCAGTTTTTAAAGTACATATTAGTTGCTGAATTACCAGTATATAATGTATCCTGGCTTCCAAGAAATGCACAGTCTGTGAATTCAACCTTATCAGCTTCTATAGCCATGGCTGTTGCTCTTTCTGTTGCTGCCTTTGATGTAACATCTGTTGCATAGTTTCTGTCTGGATTCTTATTTTCTGTAGGTGTCACACCATCTTCTATTTCTTCATCTGTTAAATAACGGTTAAACGAAGCTTCAAATGTGATTCCATCAGCACTAAATCCTGTTGCTGTATTTTTAAGCAGTACTGAACAGCCCCATTTTGCTGCAGCTGCCTTCTCGTACTTATCATATGCATTTTCAGCATTATAATAGCCTTTAGAATCTATGCTGTAATACTTATATCCTATTCCATAATACCATGTAAGAAGCACTTCTTTGCTTGATGACTTTTCATCATTAACAAGTCTTACATATGGAGTTGATATAATAACCTGTTCTCTATATGTACCAGGAGCAATATGAATAGTAACTCCATTATTCTCATCAGGAGCAGGTGTCATTAATGATACTGCTGATACTGCTTCTTTTACTGTATTATAGTTTGCATTCCCTTTTTCTTTATATCCGACATATATATCAGATACTCTTTCAATCTGTTCCTTATCTTTGGTTGACACCATTAAGATGTCTTTAGTTACATCCGCATCATTGACTACTATATGTGTTGTTGTTCTATATCCATCAACTGCTGCTTCAACTTCATATGAACCATTTCTTAAAGAAACTTCATATCCATCTGATGTAACCTTTCCTGTATACACATACTTGTCATCAACATTGATAAACTTAATATCTGTAACTGCTTCTTTAGCATCAATATCTGTAAATCTACCTGTTACCTTATATAACTTCTTAGCAGAAACGCTTATATCTTTAGAGTAATCTGTCTGGCCTGTAACCTCTTTGCCATCAGCTACTTCATAATCATTAACTCCACTAAGCTCAACTGTATACTTAACATCAGGCTCAAGTGTTGCTTTGAAAGCTTTGTTATCATCAAGCTTAAGAACCACATCATCTGCTAATGAAGATGGGTCAGCTACGAGCTTAACTGATAATCCCGATGTATCATAATCTGCTGCAAAGCCTGTAACCTTTCCTGTATATGTATATACTTTCTTTTCTTCTACCTTTAATGTAACTCCTGTCTTGCCTGTCAGAGCTTCATCTACAGTTGTTGTAACATTCTTTGTATCAACGGAAAATCCATATCCTGCTGCTCCGGATAAAACTGCTGTATAATCACAACCTGCTGCAAGTGTAGCTGTAAATGTATTGCCTTTTACATCTGCATCATATGTGATATCGTTAACATCATCCTTAAATAAAACCTTCAGACCGCTTACCTGTACGCCTTCTATTGTTCCACTGACTTTTACTCCCGGAATTCTTACCACCCTGTTATATATAGGTTTTCCTGCTGCTGCATCTGTATATACCTTATATGAACCACTATACTTAGCTACGAATTCATACTTAGCCCCTTTGTTAGTAAAGCTTGCTTTTTCTACCTGTTCATTGTCTTCACCAAGATACTTAAAAAGAAGTGTTCCATTAGCAGCATTGCTTGATGCCATGTATACAACTATCTTATCTCCGGCTTCTACATTGTTAATAGCAATGTATCTTCTTCCTTCTCCTCCTGTACCATTACAGTAGTACATACCGGATGCTGTATATCCATCATCATATGCTGTTGTTGCTAACGCATTGCTTCCATAGTTTTTGCCTGATGCCGAGAACAATCTGTCATTGGCATTATGATTGATTGTAAGATCACCAAATGTTGTTTCTCCGGCAACGAATTTACCATCCTTTGAAACATTGTCACAATTCTCCCAATCAGCAGCAGTAATATGATTATTATACTTATCTGTATCTGCTTCCTGTACTGTGCCCATGTCCCATACGTCAATCTTTCTTGTTGACGCTTTTGATTCTGCTGCAAATGCAGTTACGTCTATGCTTGTAACAAGCATAAGTACTGCACACAAAAGACTGCTAAGACGTCTTTTAGTTGTTTTGCGCATATTGACCTCCATTTCTGCCTTTAAAGGCATTATAACATTATATATCTGCATGGATACTGTCAGGGTCTGTTTATAAAACCTTTTTGATATCCATAATACAAACTATAAAGTATGAACCAATGTCAAGGTCAATATCTTTTACATATTTAACAAAGAATTGTTTTTATATGCGAACATAACATATCATAATTCACTCTTTGTCTTCCCGTACACTCACGAACCCGCGCTATGCGCTATCCCGCCCTGCTTCGCATGGCTGTTCGTTCGTTAATGGCGCAAGAAAAGTAAATGTCTGCTTCGCAGCCGCTTCCTTTTCTTTTGCGCTCATTATCTCATAATTCACTGTTTTTCATGCCGTACAGGAACACTCATAAGGATATACATCACATGATCATCACTATCATCGTCCTTAACCTTTGTTATAACTATACCTGTTATATCACCATCAAGGACAAGATTATGCTCTTTCATATACGCAAGGTGACGCCCTATCATAATCTCCTTAATCTCATCCTGTGAGTGATCATATATATTGCTTAACTTTGCCGGCACCTTTGATATACCCATAACTGATGGCTTAGGAATATACTTCTGTGCATATTGGTTAATATGAAGATGATACTTTTCAAGATGCTCTTCTTTAATCGAATAACCACAGCTTACAGTAAAACGTCCTGCTTTCATCTCGCTCTCAGGAATTATGTATATATGCTGTATTTCTGGTGAATTGTATAAAAACTCGCTTAGCTGCTCCAGTCTTTCTGGCTCCTGAAGCAGCTTTCCGCCATTCTTATATAAGACATAATACATAGGAAGACTTTGTTTTTCATATATATCTGTATTAGATGCCGCCTTATTCATAAGCAAACAGTCATCCTTAAGTCTGTGTCTTAAATACGTCATATAGGCTATCTGCTTATCCAACTGCTGCATGCGTTCCTGACATGCCTCTATAGTTTCATCAAGCGTATAATTCTGCATTTTACTTATCTGCTCATGCGTAAAACCATACTTTATATGCATTTTAGCATTGAGCACACCAAACACTCCATCATCATCGTAATACCTGTATCCGCTGTTCTCATCCCTTACAGCAGATATATAACCCATATCCTCATATCTTCTCACCGTATTTGTAGATACACCAAGAAGCTTTGCAAGATCACTTATCTTATACCTCATATATCTTTCGCCTCTTTCATTTGTACACATTACTTTATATCATCATAATATCAGTACTATAATACTATTTCAATACTGTTTAAAGACAACATTTCCATAATCCAGACTATATAATGCCCGCTTACATAAGCTCAGCTATGCCTGACAGTCTCACATATCTGTCTGATATACGGTACCATGTCGGAAAATCAACGACTCCTGTCTGTGGCATATTGTTAATCCTCTGAAACTGTCTTACCGCTTCTGCTGTCTGCTCTCCATATATTCCATCAACTGACAATGGTGGTATAGCCTTGTAATAATCTCCTATGAGATTCAGCTGCTCCTGAAGCTGTCTTACTTTCTGACCCGATGACCCTATATCAAGATTGGCACCAGGCCATGATGAAGGAATACCCTGTATCTGCTCTGCTGTATTTATATACATATCATCGCCATAATAATATCTTAATATATCGATTGATGAATATCCCTGGTCACCAAGATACTTACTTCCCCACTGTGTCATCCAGTTCGGACAGCTTGATTTTTTTCCATCACAGTACTGTGTAAGTATTGGCTGCTTAACATTCGGACGTGAAAGATAATTATCAAATATTTCATCTACTACATTTGATATACTCTCAAATATATTTCTGCCATTCACCCATTTATGATCAAATGCTGTTGAAGATGTTATAGTAAAATTATAACTCTGGTTTCTATACCATTCTGTATACACCCTGTTCAATGTAAATGACATGATTGCAAGTATATTAGCCTCTAACGTCTGCCTTGGCCATGTTGAATATATCTCGCTGCTTGCAACATTTTTAATATAATCCTTATACCTGACATAATAATCAAGCGCCGTTGAATCAGTAGGAACACCATCATGCACAACTATAGTTTCAGGAATAACAACACGGCTTAGTACTATCTCACCAGACTGGTTAAGTGGCTTTATCTCACTCTCTGGTATCTTGGCTGGATAGTTTCCATACAGGGTATTAACCGGAATAACTATATTATCTTCCGCAACTGCATACTCATTTTCATTAAGATATACATCCTGTATACTCGTTTCCCCTGAAAAGACATCTATTCCGGATATGTTAGTCTCCTCATATCCGTTGGCACTGACATCAATCGTATATTCTGCAAATGGCTGTTTTTCCCCTGGCTCCATGCTGTACTCTATCGGTGGTGCTAAAAGTTCATCAAGATTAACCGCTCCCTCTGAATCCGTTACAAGTTCATTTATTATCGAATCCGGATTACCTGTGTATGACAGAGTGATTCTTGCATTTGCAAGCGGTGCTCCCTGCTGTTTATCATATACATTTATGTGCATCTTCCCTTTATCTATCATATCCTGTGGTGTTTCCATAGTATGAACATACACCATTATACCCCCATTCTGTATACACCTATATACAAAAATCAATATTTTTTCATTATTATATGTATCTTTATATATTTTTATGAATAAAATAAAATGATAATTCCCTTAGGAGCGGATATGTCAAAATATAAAGTAGCTCTTGATGCAGGCCATGGTGGCAGCGATCCTGGTGCTGTTTATAATGGCAGACAGGAAAAAGATGATACCCTCGACCTTACTCTGGCCGTCGGCGATATTCTTAAAAAAAATGGAATTGATGTTTTCTATACAAGAACTAACGACGAATATGAGACACCTTTTAAAAAGGCAACTGATGCTAACAACTCAGGAGCTGATCTTTTCGTGTCAATACATCGAAACTCTTCTGAAAAGCCCAACCAGTATTCTGGTGTTGAAACTCTTGTATACAATGATTCAGGACTTAAGTCAGAGGTT
>ULXE01030636.1_pt1 | contig 12773 bp, 7 predicted proteins | sample 1961001 | NCBI WGS metagenome assembly ULXE01 (sample SAMEA4835831, study PRJEB28245) | human gut metagenome | biome: gut microbiome; material: fecal sample | place: Denmark | collected 2008
CGCCTGCCGTAATAAATGCGTATGTCATGTTGTAACTGCTGTTCTTTTGTTAGGTAATAGTGGAGCAAAATTAGAATTTGTAATTCAGATAATCAATATTTATGACATTTTTTCTGTATAAATGCTGCAAAAAGGCCCTTTGTGCGTAAGTTAATCGAATATTTATACTGCTTGGGACAAAAAACTGCGCAAAAAGACTCTTCGAAACACAATTCCTTTTATTTTTGTGAGGATTTACCACGAAAACGTGATAGAAAGAATATAATAACTAACTAAAATTGCTTTTACTGTGAATATGTTGAGAAAACTCAGGCTCACGCTGGGGATGCTATGCCTGGTATTCGTGACACTGTTGTTCGTCGATTTCACGGGTGTGCTTCATGCATGGCTCGGCTGGATGGCGAAGATACAGTTTCTTCCGGCTCTGTTGGCGCTGAACGCCGGAGTAATCGTGTGTTTGATATTGCTCACGCTCATAGCGGGCAGGGTGTACTGTTCGGTCATTTGTCCGCTGGGCGTGTTTCAGGACGTGGTGGCCCGTCTGGGCCGGGGACGCAAGAAGATGCCCTACACGTATTCCAAGCCGAAAAGCTGGCTGCGCTACGGTGTGCTGGCAGTGTTCGTGCTGGCGATGCTGTTGGGTGTGCATGCCCTGGTAGCCTTGCTTGACCCGTATGCCGTGTACGGCCGTGCGGCACACAGCTTCCTGCAGCCTTTGTGGATGTGGGGAAACAACCTGCTGGCTTCTATGGCCGAACGCATGGACAGCTATGCCTTCTATTCGGTGGATGTCTGGCTCAAGAGTCTGCCGGTGCTGATAGTGGCAGCCGTCATGCTGGTACTGGTAGTGGTACTGGCGGCACGCAACGGACGTACCTATTGTAATACCATCTGTCCGGTGGGCACCGTGCTGGGATTCTTCTCCCGCTTTGCCTTGTTCCGCATCACGATTGACAAGGAGAAATGCAACGGCTGTACGCTTTGTGCCCGCAATTGCAAGGCTGCCTGCATCGATGTGAAGAACCATGCGATAGACGGCAGCCGTTGTGTGGCTTGCATGGACTGTCTGGACAAATGTCATAAGGGAGCCATCGGCTATCGGTTTGCCTACGGAAAGAAAGCAGAAAAGGCAGAAACTCCGGCACCGGAAACAGCCGACCGTACCGCCGGACGACGCGAGTTCCTGGCCGGTTCCTTGCTGCTGGCCGGTTCGGTGCTGAAAGCACAGGTAGCCAAGAAGGCCGAGGCCATCAAGATGGACGGTGGACTGGCCGACATCGTAGACAAGAAAGAGCCGGTACGCCAGACTCCGATTGTGCCTCCGGGCGCACGCGGACTCCGCCATCTGCAGTCGCATTGCACGGCCTGCCAGCTGTGCGTGTCGGCTTGTCCGAACGAAGTGCTCCGTCCTTCTCATTCGCTGGATACTTTCATGCAGCCTTACATGTCGTACGAACGCGGCTACTGCCGTCCGGAGTGTACGCGCTGTTCCGAGGTCTGTCCCGCCGGAGCCATCCTGAAAATTGACAAGGCAGAGAAGTCTTCTATCCAGATAGGCCATGCCGTGTGGGTGAAAGATTTGTGTATTCCGCTTACCGACAAGCAGGAGTGCGGCAACTGTGCCCGCCATTGTCCGGTGAACGCCATCACCATGGTCCCGTCCGACCCGTCGAACCCCGATTCACTGAAGATTCCGGCAGTGAACGAAGCACGCTGCATCGGTTGCGGAGCCTGCGAGAACCTGTGTCCGGCCCGTCCACTGAGTGCCATCTACGTGGAAGGCCATGAACGCCATCGTGTACTTTAATCGGATTGTCTTACCTTTATATATAGAAAGAGAATGGACGAGAAAAAACAGATGAATCGAAGAGATTTCCTTAAAATAGTCGGCATCAGTACGGTGGGAGCCACAGCGGCTTTCTACGGTTGTACGCCCGACAAGAAAAAAGCCGGAGACAGCACTACGGAAGTGCCCGTCGGCAAGATGACCTACCGCCAGTTTCTTCCCAATGAGGATAAGGTTTCGCTGCTGGGTTATGGTTGCATGCGCTGGCCTACACTTCCGGCACCGGGAGGCGACGGCAATGTCATCGACCAGGAAGAAGTGAACCGGCTGGTGGATTATGCCATCGAACATGGCGTGAACTATTTCGACACGGCTCCGGTCTATGTGCAGGGATGGTCGGAAAAGTCGACGGGTATTGCCTTGAAGCGTCATCCGCGCGACAAATTCTTCGTAGCTACCAAAATGTCGAACTTCTCCAACTCCGATTATGATTTCGGGGTGAAGATGTACCACAACTCGCTGAAGAACCTGCAGGTGGATTATATCGACTATTACCTGCTGCACATGCTGGGTGCTCCCGGAAAAAGTGGGTTGCAGGGACGTTTCCTTGATAACGGTCTGCTCGACTTCCTGCTCAAGGAGCGTGAGGCCGGACGTATCCGCCACTTGGGCTGGTCGTTCCACGGCACAAAAGAGGAATTCGACCGGGCACTGGCCATGCACGACCAGGTGCACTGGGACTTCGTGCAGATTCAGTTGAACTATTCCGACTGGCAGCACGCATCGGGACGTAACGTGAATGCCGACTACCTGTACGAGCAGGTGAGCGGCAAGAACATTCCGGTAGTGGTGATGGAACCGCTGTTGGGCGGACGCCTGTCGAACATTCCCGATCACATCTTCAGCCGCCTGAAAGAACGCAATCCCGAAGGCAGTGTGGCATCGTGGGCCTTCCGCTTTGCCGGTACGCCGGAAAAGGTGCTCACCGTACTCAGTGGCATGACCTACATGGAGCATCTGCAAGACAACCTTCGCACGTATTCTCCGCTGGTGCCGCTTACCGACGAGGAAAACCAGTTCCTGCTCGATACGGCCGACCTGATGCAGAAATATCCCACCGTGCCCTGCAACGACTGTAAATACTGCATGCCCTGCCCGTATGGCATCGACATCCCCGGCGTGCTGGTGCATTACAACAAGTGCGTGAACGAGGGCAATATGCCGAAAGACCGCATGGACGAGAATTACGTGAAGGCCCGCCGTGCCTTCCTGGTGGGTTACGACCGCAGCGTGCCGAAACTCCGTCAGGCCAGTCACTGTATCGGTTGCGGACAATGTAATCCGCACTGCCCGCAGTCCATCGACATTCCGAAGGAGCTTCACCGCATTGATGCCTACGTGGAACAACTGAAACAGGAAACACTGTGATGGACGAACTGATACGCTTGCTGAACGAAGGAAACTATTCCTGCGTGGTGCGTCAGGGCGAAGAAACCCGCACGTTCTCCCGTCGGGGCGTGGCCGACCTGTACGACTTGTACGCCACAGACCGCGCTTTCCTGAAAGGAGCCTGGCTGGCCGATAAGGTCATCGGAAAGGGAGCAGCCGCCCTGATGGTATTGGGCGGTGTGTCCCGCGTATGGACCCGGGTAGTCAGCACCCCTGCACTCGACTTGCTCCGGAAGGGAGGGGTAGAGGTGGCCTATGCCGAAGAAGTGCCCTGCATCATCAACCGCACCCGCACAGGACGGTGTCCGCTGGAAACCCTTTGCGACATGTCGGACAATCCCGTGGAACTCTATCCCGTGATTGAAGACTTTGTACGCCGCATGAGGGAAGCCGGAGAAAAAGAAAAACAATCTCAGAAAAATAACGAATACACATGGAAACAACCGTAAAACTTTACACATTGGGATACAGTCGCGTGAAAACCTATGTCACCGCCCTGCTGTTTGTGACCGGAAACATTGTCCTGCCCCAGCTTTTTCACCTGGTGCCGCAGGGAGGAGTCACCTGGCTGCCCATTTATTTCTTCACACTGGTAGGCGCCTATAAATATGGCTGGAAGGCCGGACTGCTGACGGCCGTACTCTCGCCGTTGCTCAACTCATGGTGGTTCGGCATGCCTGCACCTGCCGTGCTGCCTGCCATCCTGCTGAAATCCGTGCTGTTGGCTGTAGGTGCCGGTTTGGTGGCAGCCCGCTTTCAGAAAGTCACCTTGCCGTTGCTGCTGGCCGTGGTGCTGTTCTATCAGCTGGCTGGTACGCTGGGTGAGTGGGCACTTTCCGGCAGCTTGTTCACCGCCTTGCAGGATTTTCGCATCGGTATTCCCGGAATGCTCTTGCAGGTAGTGGGAGGATACTGGGTTATCCGTAAAATTTAAGAAAATGTAATTAGTTGATTTTCAGTGGTGTAAAAATCCTCTGAAAAACGCCTTTGTGTTTGGACTAAAACGCCCTTACGTTTAAGATGAAACGCCCTTGCGTTTTACTTAAAACGTACTTGCGTTTGATCTAAAACGCAAAGGCGTTTTGTTTTGAATGGACTTGCGTTTTTTATGGGTTTTGGAAGTACTGAATTTAGTTGTACGTTTTCAATAAAAAGGGTGATTGTTGCAGGGCTTTTGAGAAAGTTTTCTAATTTTGCATATTACGTAACTATCTGAATCAGGATGACGGATAGAAGCGTATGCGCAGGTACAGTCTTAACTGGAAATATACAGAAGACCGGTAGAGAAAGTGCTTGTTTATGGTAAAGCGGAATTTAAGATAGAATATGATAGAGCAGGTTTTGATTGAGAATTACAAGTCCATTAAAGACTTGTCGTTGCCTTTGAATCGGCTGAATGTGTTAATCGGTTCAAACGGAGCTGGAAAAAGTAATTTCATTTCATTCTTTGAATTGACCAAGGCAATATATGAGCAACGCTTTGGCAGTTATACCTTGTCTAAAGGGGGGATTGATAACTTGCTGCGTCAGGGAAGAAAAGTATCGCCGTCTATCCAGGGATTGATTGATTTTGACAATACAAATGCCTTTTTCTTTGAGATTAAACCATCGCAATCGAACAAAGGCTATATTGAAAAAACGGGAGATTTTTTTAATAACTGTCATAAGCCGGGACAGGATTACTCACAGTGGAACAGAACGATTTGGGATTCTGCCGTAGAAGAATCCTCTTTGAAGGATAATAAAAGATGGAGGGCTGCTTACTTGAGAAAATATTTAGGTAGCTTTACAGTCTATCATTTTCACGATACCAGTACCACTTCTCCCATGCGTGGAGATTGCCCGATTAACGACAACGAATATTTGCGTGATAACGGCTCCAACCTTGCCGCATATCTGTATTCATTGATGCTGAACGATGAAAAGACATTCCGCTTGATAGAGGGTGTGATACGTTCCATTGCTCCTTATTTCAAGGGCTTCAAGCTCCGTCCGGATGCCAACAACAAGGAAAGAATTCGTCTGGAATGGGAGGAGAGGGATACAGATATGTACCTCGATGGTTATAGCTTTTCGGACGGTACTTTGCGTTTTATAGCCCTTACAACCTTACTGTTGCAGTCCAAGATGCCGGAAGTGATAATTATTGATGAACCTGAATTGGGTTTGCATCCGGCCGCTATCAATAAACTGTCCCAACTAGTCAAGCAGGCTTCGCTCAAAAGCCAGATTATTTTGTCTACTCAATCCACCAATCTGGTCAATTGCTTTGAGGTGGAAGACATTATTGTGGTGGACAGGGCAGACAACCAATCGGTTTTTCGTCATCTGGAACGGGAAGAGTTGGAAAAATGGATGGACGATTACGAATTGTCTCTCAGTGATTTGTGGGAGAAAAACATGATAGGAGGGCAGTTATGAAACGTGTGTATATTGTCGTCGAAGGGCAGACGGAGCAAGAGTTTGTCAACTCGGTCATTTCTCCCTATTTGCAAGAATTTGGTATATTGAGCGTTACGCCTGTCTTGGTTCGGAAAAGTAGGACAGGTCGGGGAGGAATGGTGAGTTACTCACATCTGGCAAACACGATTAAGCCTCTTCTGATGGATAAATAATATGATACAGAAATATGTACATTCCAGTCGTTTTTTTGAATCCACCAAGTATCTCTTTATCAGAAGTGGATGGAGGAGATGGGGTGCAGCTGACAATATTTTCTTTTATTTTTAGGTTAGTCAGGCTTATATTTCATTTTTCAAGACTCCTTTTTTTTGACTATTTTTTATATTTGCGAAATCGGTTATGAGAAGGCCGGATTGGCTTAATAAAAAGCCTCTATTTGATAATAATGAAGAATGAGTAATAGTTTTATAACAAATAAGGAAAAATTTCTATCCGATATTATTAACGGCATTCTGCCCAAAACAAATGCGGTTGATATACTGGTCGGCTATTTCTACTATTCGGGTTATAGCCAGTTATCCGAAAAGCTGCAAGACAAACAAATCAGAATACTTGTAGGACTGGATATTGACTTGCATATATCCAAGCGTATCAGTGAGGTAGAAAACTTTCGGAAAGGTTTTGTGTCACGCAATTTGGTGAAAGAAGAATACTATGCGCAGTTTATCACGTTGTTCAATGATTCAGACCTCCTTGATTCTGCCGACAAATTGGAACAATTCAAGATGTTCTATGGCAAAATACTCGATGGTACTTTGGAAATACGCAAGACTCTCGAACCCTGTCATTCGAAGATGTATTTGTTTGCATACAATGACCAGATGAACGAAGGCGGAGAACTGCCGGGAGTATTGATAACAGGTTCAAGCAATCTGTCCTATCAGGGACTGAAAGGTCGTTTGGAACTGAACGCCCGTTTCAATGACAAGTTGGAATACGAAGAGGGGAAAAAGCTATTTGATGAATTGTGGGAAAACTCTGTGGTCATTGCAAACAAAGATAATCTGGACGAATGGAACAACAAGGTAATGAAACGCATCTGGTATGAACAGCTTTATTCGCCATACCTCATGTACGTCCGGGTTTTGAAAGAATATTTCAATATCCCAACCGTCAACAATATCCTGACTCCACATGATATAACGGAAGGAAAGTATTCGAATTTAAGGTATCAGACAGATGCTGTCCAGATGGCGTTGAATGCTTTGAACAACCATAATGGCGCTATTGTGGCCGATGTGGTAGGTCTGGGTAAAAGTGTGATTGCCTCTACCATCGCCCGCAATCTGAAGTTGCGGACCATCATTGTGTGTCCTCCGCATCTGTACAAGCAGTGGGAAGGCTATCGCGATGAGTTTGGCTTTACGGCTACTGTGTTCAGTTCAGGAAAAATAGAAGAAGCCCTTTTGCATTATCAGGAGTTGGTCAAACCTGGCGAGCAATTCTTGATTATCATTGACGAGGCACATCGTTTCCGCAATGAATATACGCAGGATTATGCTCTGTTGCATAATCTGTGTTTTAACAATAAAGTATTGTTGCTGACGGCTACTCCCTTCAACAACCAGCCTGCCGATATTTATGCGTTGATAAAACTCTTCCAGATACCTACAAACTCCACATTGAAGACCGTCGAGAACTTGGGTGCTACATTCAAGGACTTGATAGGTAAGTACAAAAAATTGCGTGAAGAGCAAAGAGAAGGCAAAAAGACTGACGAAGAAATAAAAACGCAAGTCAGCGATATGGCCAAGAAAATCCGCTCTATCATCAGCCCGCTGGTCGTTCGCCGTTCACGTCTGGACTTGCTGGACATTCCTGAATACGCCGAAGATTTGAAGCAGCAGCACATTCAGCTGGTCTTGCCCGACGACCCTGAGGAACTGGAATACGATTTGAGCGGATTGAAAGCCTTGTATCTTTCTACGCTGGAACGGATCAGCCCCTCGGAAGAAGGTGGTAACGTTTACCATTTCAAGGCAGCCCGCTATTCGCCAGCCCTCTATATTCACGAAGATTTGCAAGAAAAGCTGGCAAAGGAACTCGAAGACAAGACAGGTGTAAATTTCAATCTTTTGATTGGGCGACAGGCCAATATCTCCAAGTTTATGCGCCACCTGCTGGTAGCTCGTTTCGAGAGTTCGGTAGCGGCATTCCAGGCTTCATTAGGATACATGATTCAGTCTTCCGAACACATGCTCCGATGGATTGAGAAACGGAACAAGATACCTGTATTCAAGAAAGGAAATCTGCCGGATGTGTCAGCTTTCTATGATACAAGCGACGATGGCATGGAAGAAATCGAAGAACTTTTCGAAAAGTACGAAGCCCGAGGGTTCTTTGAGATAGACATGAAATATGTGAAAGACAATTTTGTGGCAGATGTTGAGTCGGACATCCGATTGCTCAAAAGTTTGCGCGAACAATGGTTTGGCAAGGACAACACAATCAAGAGCGACCCTAAGCTGGACTCCTTCATCCGCATTGTCCAAGAAAAAATGAAGAACGAGTCAGAACGTAAACTCATTGTGTTCTCTGAATTTGCCGACACGGTAAACTATCTGGGCGACGCGCTTGCCAAAGCGGGGTTGCCTGTGATGAAATATACCTCGGCCGATGCCACCCCTGCCAACAAGGACCTTATCCGAGCCAATTTTGACGCGGGTATGAAACCTGCCTTGCAGAGGAACGATTATCATGTCCTGATAGCCACCGATGCCATATCCGAAGGCTATAACCTGCATCGTGCAGGCGCCATCTTCAATTACGACATACCTTATAATCCGACCCGCGTTATCCAGCGTATCGGGCGTATCAATCGTGTCAACAAGAAAGTATTTGAACACTTGTATATATACAACTATTTCCCCACCGATGTAGGCGAAGCCGAAACAAGAACCAAAGAAATCTCCACGCTCAAAATGGCCATGATTCACGCCATTATGGGCGAAGACACAAAGGCGCTGACCAAAGAAGAAGAGGTGAAGGCTTTCTTCAAGGAGCGCTATCGCAAGGAGTTTGCCCGTAGCGAAGAGGCTTCGTGGGACACACCCTACCGCAAGCTGCTCAACGGCCTGAAGGGTACTGAAGATTACGATGCCGCATTGGAAATACCTCATCGTGCCCGAACGGCAAGAAAGGCGGAAAAGCCTAAGAAATGTGTCTTGATGTTCGGACGCAAAGGCGACGACTTCGTTTTTAAGATAAGCGATGCGACCAATCCTCCTGCCATGATTTCGGCTGAAGAGGCCATTTCGCTGTTCGAAGCAGATAGACACGAGAAACCGGTCGATTTGAGCAAAAACTTCGATACTGTCTATCAGCGGGTGAAATCATCACTCTTCAGCAGTGATGTAAGGGAACAGAACGAGAAAGAGCAGATAAACGCATATAGAAAAATTCGGAGTTTTGCAAATAATCAGATATTGCCTCAGGATTATCTTGAAGATTTGGTACAAGTGGTGAGAGCCGATGCATTGTCTGGCTTTGAGATACGGTTTATCAATCAACTGACACCAAAGGATGCAGCCCAATTGCCCTTGAAAATCTCCGCTGAATACCTGGCACGCATCATCAGTTATCAAAACAAAGTGGACGATGGAGAAGAAACATTGATTTTAAGCGAAGAACTGCAATAAACTTCATAAATAAAAGAGATAAAAGATTTGATTATGGAATTCAACAAAGCATATAGCCGCCGAGAGTTTGTACGATTTCTGCAAAACAGCTTCCTTCCCGAGGATTTTGTTCCCTCCGAAGAGGAAGTATGGTTCAATACCAAAATGATCTATTCTACTGAGGCCGTGAAGCTCGGCACGTGCCAGTCACTCGAGCTGGTAGTCTATGAAGTGAAACATCAGTCCAAACATGATGCCCGCGTGTCGCTCTCCAAGGAAGCCTTCCGAATGCTTGCCGATGAAATGAAAGACAGGGCGTTGGTTATCTTTGTGCCCGAAGACAGCAATGAAAACTATCGTTTCTCGCTGATCGAGATTACACTCGACTCGGCAGACGATTCCGCACGGGGTACCAAAAGATACAGCAATCCGCGCAGATATTCATATTTAGTGGGAACAAGTCTTCAAGGAAAAAGAACGATTGATGAATATCTGCTTTGTAAGAAAAGTGAGGATGATGAAATAAAAAGAGTCGTTGATTATAAGGATTTGCGTAACCGTTTCTCTGTTGAGAAACTTACAACGGATTTTTATAAGGAGTTACAAAACTGGTTTGCGTGTGCATTGGATGTAGTGAGTTTTCCTAACGATTTGGACGATCCAAATGATGATGATAAATATAATGCAGAAAGTACCATCCGTTTGATAACAAGATTAATTTTTGTGTGGTTTTTGAAGCAAAAAGGCTTGATTCCTAACGAATTTTTTGATGAAAAATATATAGCTGATAATCTTTTAAAAGATTTTTCTCCTAATGAACAGTTTGGCTTCTTTAAAGAAAAATCATTGGAAAGCAAATACTACAAAGCTATTCTTCAGAACCTGTTCTTTGCCATGCTGAACAGCCCAATTACTAAAGAAGGAAAGAGTGAACTCAGCGAAAGACATTTCAGAAGGTTAACAGACAAAGGAACACCTTCAAATTCTGATTTTAACGACAATAAATTGATGCGATATGAATCAATGTTTAAGAATCCTCAATTATTCATTGATTTGGCTAATCAAACTGTACCGTTTCTGAACGGAGGTTTGTTCGATTGTCTGGATAATAAAAAAGAGAAGTTTTATTTGGATGGTTTTTCTGACACAGCGGAGGTTAAAAAGGCATTGGTTGTTCCAGACTATTTATTTTTTAGCGATGATATAGTAGCCGATTTATCTACATTCTTTAATGATAAGAAAAAGTATAATGAACACGTAACGGGTATAATAAAAATTTTCGGTAGATATAATTTTACGATTGAAGAGAATACTCCTTTCGATCAGGAAGTTTCACTTGACCCGGAATTGTTGGGAAAGGTTTTTGAAAACTTATTGGCTTCATACAATCCTGAAACTCACACTACTGCCCGCAAGCAGACAGGCTCGTTCTATACCCCAAGGGAAATTGTGCAATATATGGTGGACGAAAGTCTTGTGGCGCATTTAAAACAGGTCGTAGGAAGTGAGCTTGAAGAAGAATATCGTAAGTTGTTGCGATATACTGACGAAGAATTGACACTGACGGATGAACAGAAATATAGCATTATGAATGCCATATACAATTGTAAGGTGCTTGACCCGGCTTGTGGATCAGGGGCTTTTCCTGTGGGGATGCTTCAGCAGATGGTTCATGTTTTATCACAGTTAGACCCGTCAAATGATGTATGGAAACAAATGGTATTGGATGAAGCGGTTAAAGAGAGCCATAATGCCTTTCTTGCAGAAACATTCGAAGAACGAGAACAACGACTGAAAGAAATAAACGAGACCTTTGAAGACCAACTTAAAAATCCTGATTACAAAAGAAAACTATATCTGATAGAGAATTGTCTGTATGGTGTTGATATACAATCAATAGCCATTCAGATATGTAAGTTACGCTTTTTCATTTCGCTGGTAGTAGATCAAAAAACGAACAATAAGCCAGAAGATAATTTCGGAATCCGCCCATTGCCAAATCTTGAAGCTAAGTTTGTGGCTGCCAATACACTTATAGGATTGAACAAGAAAAATGATTTTCCTTTATTTGACGATGGAAAAATAAAGGAAAAAATGCAGCAAATGAAAGATATAAATCACAAAATCTTTTATTTGAAGCATAAAGCAAAAGAAAAGTATAAGACCAAAATACAAGAAATACAATGTGAGATTGCTGATTTATTGATAAAGAATGGAGCCATAGGTAACGACGAGGCACAACAAATTCAGACCTGGGACAGGTTTAATCAGAATTCTTCCGCTCCTTTTTTTAATCCGGAATGGATGTTTGGGGTAAAGGATGGATTTGATATTATAATTGGAAATCCACCATATATCGATGCAAAAGAGCAATTAAAAAAAGAGGAACTGAAAAAACAAAGAGAAAAGTTATCTAAAGACAAGCGGTATAAAACTCTCTATCAGAAATGGGATTTATATATTGCTTTTATGGAAATTAGTATCAGGTATTTTTGTAAAGATGATGGAATCTTTACCATGATCGTTCCTTATCCTTTAAGTAATCAGTTGTATGCAAAGAAAATGCGGAAAATGATTACTGAAGAGTATGATCTTTTGGAAATTGTTGACTTATACAACGTAAAAGTCTTTGATAATGCAACGGTGACAAATTGTATTCCATTCGTTCGTAAATCTCATTCGGTAACAGAATTTGTAGTTTCTCATGCAGATAAAGATAAAAATATAACTCGTAGCTATTCCAAGTCTTTGGAGCATTTGATTCAAGACTGTAATACTTATATATGGAATTTTACTTTAGAGGATCGAAATGCTAATAGACATCCGGATATGTATGTTTTGGGTGATTTCTGTTATATAAGTAAAGGTATGGTATTAAACTCAGATGAAAAGAAAGCAAAAGGGAAGTTTAAAAAAGAGGATTTGATCAGCAATGCATGCGATAGTATTCATTGCAAACAATATATTGAAGGAAAGGATATAGAACCATATAATATTAAGCGTGTAAGATTTCTAGAATGGGGAACAAAAAGAAGTCCTAATGAATTAAGTCGACCTACTTTTGAAGAGTTATATACCAATAAAAAATTGCTTATTAATGCTTTAGGGCAATTGAAAGTATCAATTGATTTAAATGGAGAATTTTATTGTGAACAGCAAGTACGTATGGCATTGTTATGGAAAGACTTAAAGAATGTTTCAAATAAAAGTATTACTTCCAGTATTCAAAAATTTTCCAAGTTAAAACGCAGTGAAATGGAGGGGCTTTCTCGAAAAGTTGATCTGCTCTATTTATTAGGAATTTTAAATTCCAAATATGCTTCAATACTTTTAACAGATATAAGAAGTGGTGATTATCATATAGTACCTGAACATATTCGTAATATACCAATTGCTTTAGTTGGTAAAGAGCAACAGCAGCCGATAATAGAATTTGTAAATTCTATATTGGCGGCTAA
>ULXE01002060.1_pt1 | contig 12494 bp, 9 predicted proteins | sample 1961001 | NCBI WGS metagenome assembly ULXE01 (sample SAMEA4835831, study PRJEB28245) | human gut metagenome | biome: gut microbiome; material: fecal sample | place: Denmark | collected 2008
CGGGCCAGTCAGCGGTATTTTATGTGGACGACAGCATTTTGTGCGGCGGAATAATCGTTTAGTGGATTTTAACAATTTTTAACATAACAGAACATATGTTTGCAATATGCTCCGGCGTGTGTTATACTTATTTTATTGGAGGTATGACATATGCCGGAGCATTGGTATATAGCGATAGATCTGAAATCTTTTTTTGCATCGGTCGAGTGCGTTCTGCGCGGTCTCGACCCACTTGGCACGAATCTTGTGGTGGCGGATGTCGCGCGCACCGAGAAGACGATATGCCTTGCCGTGTCGCCGTCGCTTAAGGCATACGGAATTCCGGGACGGGCCAGGCTGTTTGAAGTTATAGAGAGGCTTAAGGAAGTTAATGAAGAGCGGTTGTACAGAACACCGGGCCGGCGTTTTATCGGAGAATCGTATGATGATAATGAATTGAAGAATCACCCGGACATGAAGGTGTCATATATAGCTGCCGGACCGCAGATGGCCAGGTATATTGAATACAGCAAGCGGATATACAGCATATACCTTAAATATGTCGCCCCGGAGGATATACTGGTATATTCGATAGATGAAGTGTTTATGGATGTTACATCTTATCTTAATATATATGGAATCAGTGTGCGCGAACTTGCCATGCGTATGATAAGAGATGTTTTTGATACTACGGGAATTACGGCAACTGCAGGAATAGGCACGAATATGTATCTGTGTAAGGTCGCGATGGATATTGTTGCCAAGCATATGCCGCCGGATGAGAATGGTGTCAGGATAGCGGGACTCGACGAGATGAGCTACAGGAAACTGTTGTGGAATCATAAGCCTATTACGGATTTCTGGCGGGTCGGAAGAGGATATGCCTCTAAGCTGGCGTCCAAGGGCATTTATACAATGGGAGATGTTGCCAGATGTTCCGTTGGCAGAGACAGCGATTATTATAACGAGGATCTGTTGTATAAGCTTTTCGGGGTGAATGCAGAGCTTCTGATAGATCATGCATGGGGATGGGAACCGTGCACAATAGCCGATGCCAAGGCTTATACACCGTCTGCGAACAGTCTTAGTTCCGGTCAGGTCCTTAAGGAACCGTACACATTTGAAAAAGCACGCATAGTCATTAAAGAGATGACGGATGTTCTGGTGCTGGATCTGGTTGATAAAGGACTTGTGACGGATCAGATGGTGATAACGGTTGGGTATGATGTGGAGAATGTGACCGGATCATATTCAGGAGATACGGTAATTGACCGTTATGGAAGACGGATACCAAAGCATGCACACGGAACAGTTAACCTTGATATAAGGACATCTTCCACGCGGATTATAACGGAAGCTGTGACCGGATTGTATGATAGTATAACCAACCGCGATCTTCTTATAAGGCGCCTTAATGTTACGGCATGTCATGTTGTTCCCGAATCGGAAGCATATAATGACGTAAGGCAGGGACAGCTGGAATTTTTTACCGAAGATAATGAACTTGGCGTGAAACAGGATGATGGCGGTCATGATATTGAGAAAGAGAAACGAATTCAGCATGCTATTCTGGATATCAAGAAGCGTTACGGAAAGAATGCACTGCTTCGCGGGATGAATTTTGAGGAAGGCGCTACGGCAATAGAACGTAACGGTCAGATTGGAGGTCATAAGGCATAATGGAACAGGATATCATTGAGTATACGATGCATGCCGCCTGCAATGGCACGGCGGAGGAAGATTATGGCGACATTATTAATATGGCGCACCATGTATCGGAGACCAGACCCCATATGACTATGGAGGGAAGGGCGGCACAGTTCGCCTCATTTGCGGCGCTTAAAGGCTATGACAGAGCCATAAAGGATGCTGATGAGGAAGCTGTGACGGCAGTGAGGGATGAGTATCGATGATTGGAGAAAGGATGACGGGCATAATGGACTACATTGATATTGCAAGACAAATAATAGAAGAAAGACTGTATGGAATCCGGCCGGGAGATCTTGCTGCGGTATCGGCAAAGATAAGTAATAATTATCATTCATCCAATAAGACATCCCAAAGACTTATTTCCGATGAATTGCAGGCCCTGGTATATGCCGCGGTAAGAATGCCGGCGACATATGCGGCAGTCAGGAGTGCATTGGAGAAATCTCTGATGTACAATGATATTAATATAGACACGGTGATTGATGTCGGAGCCGGAACCGGTGCAGCATCATTGGCAGCAGCTGATATGTTTGCCCCGGGGCATTTAAGCCTGATAGAGCGTGAAGACTGTATGAGAAAATGCGGGATGGAGATATTTGCCGCAATGCAGTCGGAAATTACTGTAAAAGCGCAGTGGTATGATGAAGATATCCTTAATGATAACGCGAACCGGCATGCTGACCTTGTTATGTCATCGTATATGATTAATGAAATAAAATTACAGGACAGGGAGATTGTATTTGACAGGCTTTGGAATATGGCTGACAAGATGCTCCTTATCGTTGAACCGGGAACAAAGGAAGGGTTTGAAGTCATATCACATGCAAGGGAATATTTTCTCGCCGGAGGCATGCATATAGCAGCTCCGTGCACTCATGAGAGTAAGTGCGGACTTGATAAAGATGACTGGTGCCATTTTTCGGTGAGAGTGGCCAGAAGCCGGATACATAAGCTCATCAAGGAGGCGGATGTTCCGTATGAGGATGAGAAATTCAGCTATATTGCGATTGTGAAAGATGATGTGACATCCGACGGCATGCGCATACTGCGGCATCCGGACATACGTAAAGGCAATATCGGACTAAGGGTGTGCGATTCACAAGGTATCAGAAATACTATAATCACCAAAAAGGACGGAGAATTATTTAAAAAAGCCAGAAAATCGTCAGCAGGTGACATAATATGACATTGTGTGCTATGGACTTTTGTCAGAATAAGTGATAAAATGAACTATATAAAATGTATTTGGAGGTTTGGTTATGTACTTAAAAGATTTTATGGATTTGGATAAGCTTCAGAAAATCCAGGACATGTTTTCAAACGCAACCGGACTGGCAGCAATCGCAGTTGACCAGGACGGCAATTATATAACAGAAGGAAGTAATTTTACCGATTTTTGTATGAAATACACCCGTAGATCACCTGAAGGTAACAGAAGATGCGTAAAGTGTGACAACGAATGTAAAGGCGTTTACTACTGCCATGCAGGATTGATGGATTTTGCATCAGATATTATAGTTAACGGTGAGAAAGTCGGAGCTATAATCGGCGGACAGGTTCTTCCTAAAGAACCGGATATCGCGGAATTTGAACATATCGCGGATGAGCTTGGGATTTCAAAGGAAGAATACATAGATGCGCTTAAGAAAGTGCCTGTAAGAGAAGAAAGCGCAATCAGAGCGGCTGCACAGCTTCTTGCAGATACGGTTAACGAAATGGCCAATCTGGCATATATGGAGAATAAAGCCCATGAAAGTATAGAAAGCGTCAATAATGAAATCGAAAACCTGAAGTCGGACGTTAAATCGATTTCGGACAAGACGAAGGAACTTGAGACAATAGCATCACGACAGAATATGCTTACACTCAATGCTTCGATAGAAGCTGCAAGGTCGGGAGATGCAGGAGTGGGATTCGCAGTTGTAGCTAAACAGATGGGTGACCTTTCAAAACACTCAGCTGCTATATATAAAGGAATCAAAGAGGTATCTAATAGCATATCAGATTCAATTAAGCATCTGGGAGATACATTAGAATAATAATCGCGGAGGAATAATGTCTGATTCAAAGGAAAGAAAAGTATCGCTGGAACAATATGAGAAAATCATCCATGCGTTAAGCCCATGCATGGATGACTATCTGTACGTCTATGATCTGGTAAATGATGTGTACTGTATATCACCGACGGCGGTAGAGCGGTTTAGACTGCCGGCGAGCAGATTTACGAATGTAAATGAGCACCTTAAGGAATTGACACATCCGGATGATTGGTACACACTTTCACATGATATTTCAAAAATATTTTCGGATGCTAACTACAGTTTTCATAATCTTCAATACAGGTGGACCAACAGGATGGGCGAAGCAGTGTGGATAAGCTGCAGAGGCCGGCTTGTAAGAAATGAGAATGGTGATCCAATTGCTTTGGTTGGCTGTATTAATGAAATCGGAGAGAAACAGCGCGCCGATAACATCAGCGGACTCAGAGGTGAAGCCTTTCTGAAGGAAGACCTTGTCAAATATGTCAATAAGGATAACGGTGCGTTTCTTATCAGATTCGGAATCGATGAGTTCCGAGAGATTGTCGAGAATTTCGGGCCCGAGTATGGTGAGAAGGTTCTTAAGAAAACTTCCGACTGCATATCGGAATGCGTAGGCAAGAATCAGAAATTATATAAGCTTGACGGTACGGATGAGTTTATGGTTCTGGATTATAACAGATATAATGTCGATTCTGCACATGCATTATACGAAATGGTTGCGAATAAAGTTACGGCATTTATAGAGGAAAGCCATTATGAAGTATTTTTCACGGTTTCAGCAGGAGCGGTCGATGTTGAAGAGTCAGAAGGCATGAATTATAACGAACTGATGAAACTTACCGAATTCGCACTTGGCAGAACCAGAGAAGTGTCCGGAACCGCGTTTTACGTATATAAGGATAAGGATTACAGGGATTTTGTCAGAAAACGTAAGATACTCCAGGTGCTGAGAAAAAGCGTGGACGACGGATTTAATGGATTTACCACATTATTTCAGCCGATTATAGATATCGAAAGCGGCAGATTTTCGCATGCGGAGACATTACTCAGATTCAATACTCCTGAAACGGGACCGTTGTCACCTATGGAATTTATACCGATTCTTGAAGAAAGCGGTCTGATAATTCCGGTTGGCAAATGGGTTTTATCACAAGCTATATATGCATGTACATATATGCAGAAGTTTCTGCCGGATTTTCATGTGTCATTTAATCTTTCATATGTACAGGTGCTTAAGAGTAATGTACTCTCAGAAATTATTAAGGTCATGAAAGAGTCAGGACTTAAAATGGGTAATCTTGTGGTGGAACTTACGGAGAGCGGCTTTGTGGAATCGAACGAGAACTTTATAAGTTTCTGCGAAGGCCTTCGCAAATACGGGATATCGATAGCATTGGATGATTTTGGAACAGGATATTCCAACTTCCATTATCTGTTTAACCTGACACCGGATGTTATTAAAATTGACCGGTCATTTACGCTGAAAGCACTTAAGAATGACTATGAATATAACCTGCTTAAATACCTGGCCCAGATGGCTCACAGTATTAATTCCAAATTCTGTATAGAAGGAATAGAAACGGAAGAGGAACTTGAACGCATTAAGCATATCGGACCGGATTATATTCAGGGATATTATTTCGGCAAACCGATGTCACTGGCTGATTTTGAACACAAATTTGCCAAAGTACAATAAGAACAAAAATATACACGGCTGTAAGAACTTTGGATTCTTGCAGCCGTGTAATTTATACGGAACAGTTATTATGCTTTCTTTTTCTTGGAAGCGCTTACTGCTACAACCACAATTACAACTACAACTACAACACCTGCGATGATACCGATGATAGCAACGGGCGGTAAGCCAGTTGAAGAAGAATCCGAAGCTGCGTTTTCGGCAGCCTTTGTAGCGGCAGCTGCTGTTGTCTCAGCCTCTGTAGGAGCTTCTGTAGGAGCATCATATGCAAATCCGCTTACTGTGAATGTAAGTTTGACTTCCACATCACCTGTCTCAGGAAAAACATTTTCGGCAGTCATACAGTCATCACGGCTCTTAAGGTCATTTCTCCAGTTATTATATGCGAGAAGACATGTATAAGGAATGGCGTAAGCATCCTCGTCGATATATACATCCTTGTATGTAACTACAGTATTTCCGTTGATTTCAACCTTGAGATTCGAGAATGTAAGGTCATTTTCCATAGGAATGTCAGTTGCTACCTGGAGTTGCTGAAGATTTACGGCACCGCCGAAATTAGATGTCTTGTATGACACTGTATATGTGCCGTTGCCTTCAATGACTGCATCCGTAAATGTACCTGCGTCAAATTCTGCTTTTTTGTCGGATGTGACCTTGTCGCCGTCGTCTTTTGATGAATAGTAACCGATTCTGGCTAACCAGATCTGGCTGTCGGCCGTTGTGGCCTGGATGCCGAGTCTTGCGTTATACTTGCCATTGGCATCAAACGGAGCTTTTGCTGTCTCATCTTCCGCAAATGCAGTTAAAGGCATTGCGAGAAGCATAAGAGCCATAAGCATAAAAGTGATAATCTTTTTAGTAATCTTTGTCATAAGAAAACCTCCTCGTTTTATTTTACTTATACATTATATCAGAGATTATAATATTTAAACAATGAAAGTATTAGTAGGGAATTACATTAATTTTTAGACAAAATTACACTATTTATTTAATTCATTAATTTTTGACGGTATTTGTGTCAAATTATTATGGCATTCTATCGTTGAAGTTCTCATGTTTTTATAATATCATAAGAGTGATATGGTACGCTTAAAAAGCGCAAGGAGGAATGAGATGTTTTACATAGGCGTTGATCTGGGTACATCGGCAGTTAAGCTGCTTTTGATGGACTCTGCCGGAACAATTGTTAACATTGTTTCAAGAGAATACCCATTATATTTTCCGCATCCGGGATGGTCTGAGCAGAAACCGGAAGACTGGTTTAGTAATACCATGGAAGGAATCAAGGAACTTATTGCGGACGTGGATAAGAGCAAAGTTGCCGGAATCAGCTTCGGCGGTCAGATGCACGGACTTGTTATTCTTGATGAGAATGACGAAGTTATCAGACCGGCGATTCTTTGGAATGACGGAAGAACCGTTGAAGAGACGAACTACCTTAATAATGTGATCGGTAAGGACAAGCTCTCACAATATACAGCAAATATAGCATTTACGGGATTTACAGCACCTAAGATCCTCTGGGTCAGGAATAATGAGCCTGAGAATTTCGCAAGAATCAGAAAAATAATGCTTCCTAAAGACTATATAGCATATAAGCTTTCGGGAGTATTCTGTACGGATGTGTCAGATGCATCGGGAATGCTTATTTTTGACGTTAAGAACAGATGCTGGTCTAAGGAAATGTGCGATATATGCGGAGTAAAGCCGGAACAGCTTGCTACAGTATATGAAAGCTATGAGAAAGTAGGCTGCGTACTTCCTGAGATAGCAGATGAGCTTGGAATCCCGCAGACATGTATAATTGCAGCCGGAGCCGGAGATAATGCTGCAGCTGCAGTCGGAACCGGAACAGTCGGAGATGGCAAGTGTAATATATCACTCGGAACAAGCGGAACTATTTTTATCTCGTCGGATAAGTTCGGAGTTGATAAGAATAATGCATTACATTCATTTGACCACGCAGACGGTCATTATCATCTTATGGGATGTATGCTTTCAGCAGCGTCATGCAATAAGTGGTGGATGGATGAAATCATCGGAACCAAGGATTATGCAGCAGAGCAGAAAGAGATAGGAGAACTTGGACTTAATCATGTATATTTTCTTCCTTATCTTATGGGAGAACGTTCTCCGCATAATAATCCGAATGCGAGAGGTACATTTATCGGAATGACGATGGATACCACGAGGGCTGATATGACACAGGCAGTGCTGGAGGGCGTGGCATTTGCACTCAGGGATTCATTTGAGGTAGCCAAGTCACTCGGAATTAAAATAGAGAGAACCAAGATCTGCGGCGGCGGAGCCAAGAGTCCTCTTTGGAAGAAAATAATAGCCAATGTACTTGGAATTAAGGTCGATGTCATCGAAAGCGAACAGGGACCTTCAATGGGCGGTGCAATGTTAGCGGCTGTTGCCAATGGCGAATATGCAAGTGTTGAAGAAATGGCCGATAAGATCGTTAAGGTTGTTGACACTGTTGAACCGGATCCTGAACTTACGGCCAGATATAATGCCAGATATGATCAGTTCAGACAAATTTATCCGGCATGCAAAGAGTTGTTTGATATTATACAATAATTAATTGCGGCTGCGTACAAGGTTGTGAGGATTCTGTGCGCCGGCCCGGAAAGGAAAGAGCAATGAAAATATATAAAGTGACTGATCCTGAATTTGTACCATACGGAAGAGTTGTTGAAGGTGTTGATTTTGGCCCGCTTGTGGACAAAATGCAGGAGACCCCGCTCCCGGACGGAGTGGCTTATGAGCCTTCGGTGGATACACTTGAGGCACTTCCGGTTATGAAGGAGATTTCCGACAAGGTATACGGAGAGATGCCTGTTCAGATCGGATATTGCAACGGACACAATGAACTGCTTAACGCAGTCGAGTATCACAGAGACAGTGAGATTAATGTAGCGGCTACGGATGCGATACTTATTCTCGGCAAACAGCAGGATATAACAGCTGATTTCACATATGATACTTCGCTTATGAAAGCATTCCTTGTACCAAAGGGAACAGCGGTTGAAGTATATGCTACCACGCTTCATTATGCTCCGTGCGGAGTTGATGGCGATGGATTTAAGGTGTCTGTAATTCTTCCGAGAGGAACGAATTTCCCTCTTAAGGCAGATCATAAAGGCGGAGAGGACAGCCTGATCACAGCGGTCAATAAATGGCTTATCGGACATGCTGAAGGCGGTTTCACAGGATCTGAGCATATCGGCCTTATAGGTAAAAATTTAAATATTAATGAATAATACCGGGCGTAAGTGAACCTGGAAGAATGGAGGAAATTAAAATGTCAAATATGCCACAGGAAAAAATCGGCATCGTTGCAGTCAGCAGAGACTGCTTCCCGGAATCATTATCAGTTAACAGAAGAAAGGCTCTTGTAGAGGCTTATACCAAAAAATACGGCAGCGATAACATCTATGAGTGTCCTATCTGTATCGTAGAAAGCGAAATCCATATGGTACAGGCTCTTGAGGATATCAAGAAGGCAGGATGTAACGCACTCGTTGTTTACCTTGGAAACTTCGGACCTGAGATTTCAGAGACACTTCTTGCAAAACATTTTGACGGACCATCAATGTTTATCGCAGCAGCTGAGGAGACATCAGCTAACGGCGGACTTGTACAGGGCCGTGGTGATGCATATTGCGGTATGCTTAATGCAAGCTATAACTTAAAACTCCGTAATGTAAGAGCTTATATTCCGGAATATCCTATCGGAACAGCAGATGAATGTGCAGATATGATACATGAATTTGCACCTATCGCAAGAGCAATCATTGCAGTAAGAGATTTAAAGATTATATCATTCGGACCTAGACCACAGAACTTCCTTGCATGTAATGCACCGATTAAGCAGCTTTACAATCTCGGAGTAGAGATTGAAGAGAATTCAGAACTCGACCTTTTTGAAGCATACAATAAACATGCCGGAGACCCGAGAATTCCGGATGTAGCCAAAGATATGGCTGAGGAACTCGGAGCAGGTAATAAGAAACCTGAGGTTCTTGAGAAACTTGCACAGTATGAGATAACACTTCTTGACTGGGTTGAGGCTCATAAGGGATATAAGAAGTACGTTACTATCGCAGGTAAGTGCTGGCCGGCATTCCAGACACAGTTCGGTTTCGTTCCTTGTTATGTAAACAGCCGTCTTACCAAGATGGGTATTCCTGTTGCATGTGAGGTTGATATTTACGGCGCACTCAGTGAGTTTATCGGAACTGTTGTAAGTAATGATGCAGTAACACTCCTTGACATTAATAACACAGTACCTGCTGATATTTACGGAGAGGACATCAAGGGCAAATTTAATTACACATCCAATGAAGTATTCATGGGATTCCATTGCGGAAATACAGCATCTACAAAGCTTACTTTCTGTGAAATGCGTAACCAGATGATTATGGCAAGATCTCTTCCGGTAGAGGTTACCAACGGTACTCTTGAAGGAGATATTGTTCCGGGAGACATTACATTCTTCCGTCTTCAGAGTACATCTGATGCACAGATCAGGGCATATATCGCACAGGGAGAGGTTCTTCCTGTAGCAACACGTTCATTCGGATCAATCGGAATTTTTGCAATTCCTGAGATGGACAGATTCTATCGCCATGTACTTATTGAGAAGAATTACCCGCATCACGGAGCTGTTGCTTTCGGACATTTCGGAAAAGCACTCTATGAAGTATTTAAATATCTTGGGGTTCCGGCTGATGAGATTAATTTCAACCAGCCAAAGGGTATGATGTATCCTACAGAAAACCCGTTCAAATAAGACCGGGCGTGCCTGACGAGAGGAGGCAGGAGCGGTACGTTGATACCGCTCCAGGCCAAGGCTCACCATAGAGCCGAGGAAATACCACTTCCTGAAAGGAATTAATATGAGAGAAACCAGACTTTTTAACGATAATTGGAAATTTATAAAAATAGAACCGGGAACAACCGGATATGAGAATTCTGATAGCTGGGTTAATGTGGATATACCGCATGACTGGCTTATTTATGATACAAATAATTTATATGAAGACAGTGAAGGCTGGTATCGTAAGACATTTGATCTGCAAACAGAAACGGGTGTAAGATATGCACTCAGATTCGACGGCGTATATATGGAACCGGTGATTTATGTTAACGGTGCAAAAGCCGGAGAATGGAAATACGGATATAATACTTTTGAAATAGACATAACAGATTATCTCGTTAACGGAGCCAATGAAATTCGTGTGCAGGTAATGCACAGATCTCCTAATTCAAGATGGTATTCCGGAGCGGGAATTTTCAGGAATATTTGGTTTAAGACTATGCCTGACACTCATTTTGTGTCAGATGGAATATATATAAGAACAGAGCGTACGGATACAGGTTATATGCTTAAAGCATCTTCTGAGATAAGCGGAAGTGAATTCGATGCGGTTGCATACACTGTATTTGATATGAATGGAACGGCTGTTGTATCCAAGACAACCGATGCAGCAGCGGATACGGTTGAGATTGAAGTTGAATCACCGGATGAATGGGACATCGATAATCCTGTGTGCTATGTACTTCGCGCAGAACTTCTGTGCAACGGACAGGCAGTGGACTGCATTAATACACGATTCGGCTTCAGAACGATAGAATTCAACAGCGACAGCGGATTTTATCTTAACGGCAGGCATGTTAAGCTTAACGGAGTGTGTATGCATCATGATCTTGGTGCACTTGGAGCGGCAGTTAATAAGGCCGCATTATACCGCCAGCTTAAGATGATGAAGGATATGGGAGCGAATGCCATAAGAACCTCACATAATATGCCGGCTGTTGAGTTGTTGGATATAGCCGATGAAATAGGACTTCTTGTAGATAATGAAGCTTTCGATATGTGGAAAATGCCTAAGAACAGATATGATTATGCAAGGTTTTTTGAGGAATGGGCAGCAAAGGATATGCGTAATTTCGTAAGAAGAGACCGCAATCACCCATGTGTCATAATGTGGAGTATCGGTAATGAAATTTTTGATACCCATGCAGATGAAGAAAGCGGAATGAGATCCACGAAACTTTTATATGAGGCGGTCATTGAAAATGATCCTGATTGCAATGCATATGCTACATTTGGATCCAACTTCCTGGAAGGTGAACCGACACAGAGATGTGCGGATGTTCTAAAGCTGGTTGGATATAATTATTCTGAGAGACTTTATGATGCACATCATAAGGCACATCCTGACTGGTGTATATACGGAAGTGAAACCGGTTCGACACTGCAAAGCCGTGACGTGTATCATTTTCCATACAGTGAGCCTATACTCACGGATGTAGATGAGCAATGCTCATCACTTGGTAACAGTGCATGCAGCTGGGGCGCACCTGACAGTGAATTCTGCATAACAACGGAACGTGACAATAAATATTCCGCAGGGCAGTTTTTGTGGACGGGATTTGATTATATAGGAGAGCCGACGCCGTATCAGACTAAGAATTCTTATTTCGGACAGGTGGATACAGCAGGATTTCCGAAAGATACATATTATATTTACCGGGCGGAGTGGACTGATTATAAGACTGATCCTATGGTTCACATATTCCCGTATTGGGATTTTAATGAAGACCAGATTATTGATGTCAGGGCAGCATCCAACGCGCCGGTGATAGAGCTTTTCTTTAACGGGATATCACAGGGCAAATTCAATATAGACCATAAGCACGGCAAAGAATTACTTGGGCACTGGCGTATTCCATATGCCAAGGGCCGGATAGATGCGGTTGCCTATGATGAGAACGGCGAAGAGATAGCAAGGGATACAAAAACATCGTTTGGAGATGGAAGCAGACTTATACTTAAACCGGACAAGCTGACGCTTGATGCTGATGGCGAGGATATGGCATTCGTTGAAGTTAATGTATTGGATGCCAATGGCAATTATGTCGCTAATGCCAATAACAGAGTCAGGGTCGAGATAAGTGGTGCAGCAAGGCTTGTAGGTCTTGACAATGGTGACAGTACGGATTACGATCAGTATAAGGGCGATTCGCGTAAACTTTTTATGGGCAGGCTGATT
>ULXE01042984.1_pt1 | contig 12335 bp, 8 predicted proteins | sample 1961001 | NCBI WGS metagenome assembly ULXE01 (sample SAMEA4835831, study PRJEB28245) | human gut metagenome | biome: gut microbiome; material: fecal sample | place: Denmark | collected 2008
GCCGTACCCCTGCTGGCGGGCCTTCGTCAACGCTTGTAGGGTCCAATTGCCGTTGCCCTGCCACGCGTATGCGGTGATGTCCGCGTTGCTGTCGCCCAATGCCGATTGATAGGTTTTCCGGGCTTTGGCTGCGGACCATTGACGGTCGTTGATACCGGCTGCGCTGTAGGCCGGAGCGTTGTTCATGGCGCTGTAGGCGGTTATGTCGAACAATGCGGGCTGGGTGATGCCGTCGACCCGCGTTGGCATCGCCATCGCCTGCAGGTAGGTCGGATCTCCTACGACCTGCAGCATGTCGTGCTTGGCGAAGGTCTGCTGCAACGATTTGAGCCGTGCGTCGTCATCCTTGCTGGGCATGGCGATTTTCGCCAGTTTCGAGGAGGAAATACCCCCTTCATCGACCAGCTGTCCAAGCAGCTTGCTGTCGGTGGTCCACCCGTTGGCGGCCAGCGGCTGGGCGACGGTGATGTGCAGCGCCGGCGTGCTGGGCGTGTGGAGTCCCGCGCCGGTGCGCGTCACGAACGTATGCGATTGAGCAAGGGGGGTTCCGTTGGCGGAATAGCTCAGCAGCACCGGCTTCGGCCCCCAAGAGTTGATGGCCGCGAGCGATTCCTGATGGGCGTCCGCGTCGATGCTCACGTTGGCGCTGGCTCCCGGCTGCAACGCGGGCACATCGGTCTGTCCCACGGATTGCGGGGTGGGGATTCGCCCGTTGCCTTCAGACCAATCCTGGATGTCGTTGCGCGAAACGAACGTGTAGAAGGCGTTCATGGCCAGCGTCAGCGTTCCCGCGGGAATCTCCTGTCCGGTCGTGTTGGTCACCGTGGCGTTCAGATGGTATCCGGAGGTGTCCGTCAATACGGCCGTGGAAGAGTTGATGGACAACATACCGTCCGTCGACTCCGCCGATGTGGTCGATTCCATGGCCCTTGCCGATGGCGTGGGTGCGTATAACAACATCAACGCCATGGTCAATACCATGGCGAGGATGGATGATAACGCGCGAAGGCCACGCGAAACGTGCCGTTGTGCGGATTGATTCACTATTACGCCTGTCTGTTGAGTTTCCTTGCGTACAACCATGCTATCTTCCGTTCGTTCGGATAGCTCAGCACATCGTCCAAATCAGCAAAATCCACCCAAATGGCGTCTTCGGCCTCATGGTCGGGATCGCCTTCGACGGTCAGCTCGCCGCCGATCTGCCGCAACGCGAAGTGGTGCACCAGCTTGTGCACGCGTTGGCTGGTACCGGTGAACCAATAGTCGATGGTGGCGATGGAATCGACCACCTCGCCCAGAATGCCGGTTTCCTCATGCACTTCGCGCACGGCCGTCTGCTGCGGCGTTTCGCCTTTTTCGATATGTCCCTTCGGCAGGCACCATTCCAAATGCCCGCTGCGTGAATGACGTGCGATGATCGCCACGCGACCCTTGTCGTCGAACACCAGCCCGCCCGCCGAATACTCGCGCACCACCGGCAGCTCCTGCGCGTCAAGCGATGCGAACGTGGTCGGACCATCCGCGGTGCGCCGGCGCGGCATCATCGCCGGCGTAGGCGCGCTCGGCGTGATGATCGTGCGCTGCTGCAATTGCTGTAGTTGTTGCAGCTGCTGCAGCGAAACCGACTGCGATGTGTACAGCAGTTCGTCCGGTTCCAGCGGATTTTGGGCATGGTCGTCCGCAGCATGGGCAAGCATGCGTGCAAGGTCTGCGGGCGTAATCATGATTCCAACCATACTCAATTCTGTGTGCAGGTGGGGTAACGGTATGCTGGTAAACGGAAAACTTGTGGTGCTGAAAGGTATGGCGTGAACTTCGAAGTGTGGCCAGAGGCCATTGAATTAGGACGTATGTTTGCTGCGGAAGGCTATGAACTGGCACTGGTCGGGGGTCCTGTCCGCGACCTGCTGCTGCATCGCAAATCGCATGATTTGGATTTCTGCACATCGGCGCGTCCCGAGCAGTTTGAGCATATTCTGCGCCGTTTTGGGCATGATGGCTTCTGGGATATGGGCCGCAAATTCGGCACGCTCGGCGCGATGCGCAGGCGTGAGGACGGCACCGAGGTGAAAGTGGAGGTGACCACCTACCGTTCCGACACGTACGACCCCGACTCGCGCAAGCCGGAAGTCAATTACGGCGACACGCTGGAAGGCGATCTTTCCCGCCGCGATTTCACCGTCAACGCGATGGCGTTGCGTGTTCCGGAACTCGAATTCGTCGATCCGTTCGGCGGTGCGAACGATTTGGCCAAAGGCGTGCTGCGTACCCCCGTCGATCCGCGGCAGTCGTTCGACGACGATCCGTTGCGCATGATGCGCGCCGTGCGTTTCGTGGCGCAGCTCGGCTTCCGCATCGAGCCGGAAACCGCCGAAGCGCTGTCCGACATGGTCGATCGCATCGAAATCGTCTCCGCCGAACGTGTGCGCGACGAACTGGTCAAGCTGCTGCTGTCCGATCGCCCGCGCGCCGGCATCGAAGCGTTGGTCGATTCTGGTCTTGCCGACATCGTGCTGCCGGAAATTCCCGCGCTGCAGCTGGAAATCGACGAGCACCATCGCCATAAGGACGTGTTCGAACACACCATGATCGTCATCGAACGCGCCGTCGCCCTCGAAACCGGTCCCGACGGTCCGGTGCCGGCCCCGGACCTGACGCTGCGTCTGGCGGCTCTGCTGCACGACATCGGCAAGCCGAAGACCCGTCGTTTCGAAGCGGGCGGCAAGGTGAGCTTCCACCGTCATGACGCCGTCGGCGCGAAGATGACACGCAAGCGTTTGAAGGCACTGCATTTCGACCACCACATGGTCGAGGACGTCAGCGAGCTGGTCAACCTGCATCTGCGCTTCCACGGCTACGTGGAGGAGCCGTGGACGGATTCCGCGGTCCGCCGCTACGTCAAGGACGCTGGCCCGCTGTACGAGCGTCTGAACCGCCTTACGCGCGCCGACACGACCACACAGAACAAGCGCAAGGCCATGATGTTCTCGGCGGCCATGGACGAGATGGAACAGCGTGTGCGCGACCTGAAAGAAAAGGAAGACTTCGACGCGATCCGTCCTGACCTCAACGGCGACGAGATCATGCAGCTGCTAAGTATCGAACCAGGCCCGATGGTCGGCAAGGCGTACAAGCACATGTTGGAATACCGCCTCGATAACGGTCCGGTGGAGCGTGACGTGGCCGTTGCCGAGCTGGAACGCTGGTACAAGGAGCAGGGCGAATAGCGATTGACATGCGGTGGTTTCGCCGCATGCATGGAACAGTGTGCTTGGAACAGCTCGAATACGAAAACCCGCGTTCCCGATTGGGGGAGCGCGGGTTTTTCATATTGCCTATATCGATTTCGATTGGCGGTCAGCTTTGCGGATTCACCGCATCATGCTCGGGCGCCTTGGGCAGGTCGGTCATCTTGTCCACCGCGACGCAGCCCTGGATGCCGGTGATCGCCTTGCCTGCGGCGGGAACCTTCTTCGTATCCTGCAGATTGTCGAATGTGGCGCCCACGATGACGTCGATCAGCTGGTCCTGACGGTCGTCCATAACCAGCATGGCATCGGTGAAATTGCTTGCCACGGTGTACGCCTGATTCACGCCGTTCTTGCCGAAGACGATCATCGTGCGATCCACCTTCTTGGTGTAGTTGTCCGGCGTCTGGGGGTTGAACTCGCGGTTCTGCAACGCGTCGCTCACCGCCTTGGCGAAGCCAGAGAACTTCGTGCCGTTGAGCACACGCAGCGTGATGTTGCGATTCTCCACATACTTGGCCTTGTTGCCGTCGGCTTCCTTGATGGGGCACGGTGCCTGCTGGCCGTAATTCGGCTGTACGGCGGCCGACTTGACGTTGCCCAGGCCTCCGACATGGAAAAAGAACAGCAGGGACACCACCATGGCGACCACCATGACGGCTCCGACGATGCTGAACACCGTCTTCTGACGGCGGCGAATGTACTCTTTGCGCGCGGCGCGCTCGTCGTTAGCCTGGGTCATTTACGAATTCCTTTTGAACAAACCAATTGCCATCAACTTTACTGTCATGCGGTGATATGTGTCATGCGGTGATATGCACAATCGGTCGGGCTGGGGCGTTCGTGGCGATGATGCGATCGACGCAACGGCTGTCCTGCCATGCCCGCTGCACGGCGTCCGCCGCATCCTCCGTCGGCACGAACGCGATGACGGACGGGCCGGAACCGGAGACGAACGCCTGGCTGGCTCCCGCACGCAAGGCTTCCTCGATCGCCTGTCCGCTACGCGGATGCAGGGAGACCGCCGCCTTCTGCAGGTGGTTCTCATCGCCATCGCCGGCACCGATCTGATCGAATGTGGCATACACTTCCGGCGTGCGCAGTTCCGCACGGTATGCGCCGACCAGCAGATGGCCGGTAAACCCACGTTCCGTAAGATCGCGTACGATATCGCCATCGTCATCAAGCTGTTCGATGCGTTCGCCGAAACCGGTGCCGCGCGCGTAACCGCCGGTCAGACAGAACGGCATGTCCGCGCCCAGCGTGGCCGCGACTTCCTGCAGGCGTTCGATCGGCCAATCGAGATCCCACAACGTGTTCAATGCCAGAATCGTCGCCGCCGCATCGGCGGAACCGCCGGCCATGCCCGCGCCGACGGGGATGCGCTTGTCGATGTTCAACGCCACGTCCGGCTCATGGCCGCTCGCTTCGGCCATGGCGAACAATGCCAGCACGGCGTGGTTGCGGCGCATATCGCTGCCGGAAGAGGCCAGGTCGCCCAGATACGCGCCCTCGAGATTCAGCGAGAAGCCGCTTCCCGGCGCTTTGCGCGTGGCGGTGACGGTGTCGTATACGCCGACCGCGCAATAGATGGTGTCGAGTTCATGACGGCCGCCCCATTCGGCATGCGACGGGCCCACATGCAGGGTCAGATTCGTTTTCGCCGGGCAGTCCACGCTCACGGCGTTGATGGTGGCCGTTCCGATGGCGGGCGAATCAATGGTGCTCATGACGCGAACACCTCATCCAACGCGCGTGCCAACGCCACGAATTCGTCGATGGTGAGCGTCTCGCCACGACGGGTCGGGTCGATGCCGGCCTTCTCGAACGCTTCGGACGGCACGATTTTCTTCAATGCGGCGTGCAGGGTCTTGCGGCGCTGCCCGAAAGCCGCGTCGATCAAACGGAACACGGTTTCGCGATCCACCACGGAACCGTCCGCATTGTCCGCGGCGGGGGTGTGACCGCCCGGGTAGCGCTTGAACAGCACCAGCGCGGAATCGACGTTCGGGGCCGGCCAGAACACGTTGCGGCCGATGACGCCCACGCGTTCCGCGGTGCCGTACCATGCGAGCTTCACGCTCGGCGTGCCGTAGATCTTCGAACCGGGCTTCTCGCTCAAACGGTCCGCCACTTCCTTCTGCACCATCACCAGGAAGGTGCCCAGATTGTCGAAACGTTCCAACAGGGTGAGCAGAATCGGCGTGGCCACGTTGTACGGCAGATTGGCCACCAGCGTGAAGGAATCGTCATCCTTGAAATCGGGCAGATTCTCCGGATTGACGGTGAGTGCGTCGCGGTTGACCACACGGAAGCGGTCCACGGCGTCCGGCATGAATTCGGCGATGGTTTTCGGCAGGCGTTCGGCGACCGGCGGGTCGATTTCCACAGCCGTCATCGTGGCGCCGGTTTCCAGAATCGCCAGCGTCAGCGAACCCAGTCCGGGACCGACTTCCAGCACATGGTCGTCGGCGGTCACGCCGGCCTCGCGCACGATGCGACGCACGGTTCCCGGATCAATCACGAAATTCTGCCCGAATTTCTTCGTCGGGCTGATACCCGCGTCGGCGGCGATGCGTCGGATGTCGGCCGCCCCCAGCAAATGGCCCTGCGTATGCTCGTTCACGTTTTCCGTCATTCCCTCTTCTGTCATTCCCTCATTATCCGTTCATGCCGGTACGAAAATCGTTGGCGATTAGCCGGATCAGTACCATCCGGTCTGTTCGGAGTGCTGCCACGCCGCGGACGGGCTGCCGTACCGCTGTGCGATGTAGCTCAGACCCCAGTCGATCTGCACGGCGGCATCGTCCTTCCAATTCGCGCCGAACGTGGCCATTTTGCTGCCCGGCAACGCTTGTGGAATACCGTATGCGCCCGAAGACACGTTTTCCGCGCTCCAGCTCCATCCGGATTCGCGATTCCAGAGTTTGACCAGATCCGTCCAGTTCTGGCCGGTCCAGCCGCGCTGCGCCGCCGCGCCGGAAGCGTAGGCCTGTGCCTGTGCCGCGGAAGGATGGTACAAGCGGCAGCCTGCGGAAGGATTGCTCGGCTGCGGCGTGGGCTGCGGTTTGGGCTGGGGTGCGGGAGTCGGCTGCGGTGCAGGGGTTGGTGTGGGGGTCGGTGCCGGATCGTCCTTCTCGGTGTTGTTGGAATTGTTATTCGAGTTGTTGTTCGAATTGTTCTTATCCGAGGAATCCGACTTGTTCGAATCGGTTTTGTCGGAATCGGACTTATTCGAATCGGACTTATTCGAGTCGTTCTTACCCGAATCGTTCTTGCCGTCGTCCGTCTTGCCGGAATCGCCGTTATCGCCGTTGCTGTTGCCGTTGCCGCTGTTGTCGGATTTGTCGGACTTGTCGGTATCGTCCGTAGTTTTTTCCGGTCCGACCGCAATGACTTTGTCGATGGCGATTTTCGTGGTCTTCTCTTCGGTCAGCGTCTCGCTTTCCTTCACGCCATCCACGTAGGTGACGGCGTACGTCTGCTGGATTTCGCCGTTTTCGCCTTCCTGCCGTATCGTGACTTCGCCCGGCTGCAGGTTCGGGTCGATGATGGTCTGCGTGCCGAACGGCACTTCCTTCGTACGTGTTTCCTCGCCGTGGGTCACGCGGCGGACGCGCAGAATGGTCTTTTTGCCGTCCTTTTCGACGCTGACGCGATCCTCCTTGCCCAACGTGATGCCTTTGGCGTCAAGGATGGAGGCAGCGGGCAGCTTGCCGTTCGGCGCCACCGAGCTTTTGCCGTCCGCGATGACGGTGACGGGCCCCTTCTGGTTGATGATGAGACCGCCGGTGAGCTTGTTGTAGACGTTGCTGATATTGACGGTGATTTTCGCCGCTTCGGTTTCGTTTTGGTTGAAGAAGTCCAGCAACTGCTCGGCGCTGGACGCGACCGTCCAGAACGGCACTTCCTGGCCGTCGATGGTGATGGTGGTCTGGTATGCGCTCTGCACGTTCACCACATCATGGTTCTTCAGCATGCTGGTCGGGCTGGTCGATTCCACCAGGTCGTGCGTTTTGACTTTCACGCCCTGCTCCTGCAGCAGACGGTCCACGCTCATCGCATATGTGGTCACCGTGGTGGTCTCCCCATTGACGGTCAACGCCACGGATTTGCGCGCGCCCACACCAAACGCCAACGCCGAAGTCAAAGTCAATGAGGCCACGCATGCCATGACGCGGACACGACGAAGCGTCACGAATCTCCGAGGGGTCCACCTTCTCGTCATTTATCCTCTTTTCAGCGCTGCCTACAACGCCGTTATTGTAACGGCTCAGCTGGAACGGTCGCCGTGCTTTCCGATGGTTTTATCCATACCGCCACATTTTTGAAAGCAGGTGCGAAAAGCGAAAAATAAAAAGGGGGCAGGAGAGAAGGGGATGTCCTGCCCCCGGTCGGACGAGACAGGTTGGGGGACGTCTCGTCCGCTTTGCCAGAAGTCTCAAGTTGGGGGAAGACTTCTGGAGCACTTACCCATGGTAAGAGGTCCAAGCCCGTCATACGGGTTCGAGCCTCCTGTCGGGATCGAACCGACGACCTGCCGCTTACAAGGCGGCCGCTCTGGCCATCTGAGCTAAGGAGGCATGTCCTCTTTTGCTATGAAAACAACAGAGGAACGATGAATAGCATAACCAGCGCTTCCACCGCAGTCAACTTAGCATTGCGGGTTGAGACGCGCCGGCTGCCCGTAAGGGGTTATTCGCCCGTGGTGACGGAAATCGGCCCCTTCTTGGCTCCGATGGACGGCATCTTGCCGGCAACGCCGACTTCGCTGTCCTTCAGGCCGATCGATTCCAACAGACCGTCCTTAACCGTCGTCTGGGCGGTGGTCAGCTGGTCCATATCCCAATACTTGCCGTTGATGATCACGGTCGGCGTGGTCATGCTGCCCTTGTAGCTGCCGGACTGATGCCACAGTTCGGAACGCTTCGGCGTGTAAGTGTCGATCGCATCAAGCCATTCCTGATAATCGCGGCCAAACGCCTTGTCCGCAACATCCTTGGAAACACCCGCGGCGATCATCTGCTCCTTGATCTTGGCGTCGCTCACCGACTTGTATGCGGAGCCTTCCTCCGGCTGGAAATCCTCGGCGTAGACCTTCTCCAGGAAGGAGATCAGATGGTTCGGGTCGCTGTCATGCTCGGCCAGGTAGATGGCCGCGTTCGCCGCGCGACTGGAATACTCGTCGGTGGACCAACGGTCCATGAACGCCATGAAATGCAGGTCCAGATTGATCTGGCCGGCATCGACCATCTTCTGCAGGTCGGCGTCCAACTGGCGGTGCAGGTTGCCGCAGCCCGGGCACAGGAAATCCATGTAGAGCTCGACGGTCGGCGCGCCCTCCACAGCCTTGCCGTAGCCGTTCTTGGAAATCAGCAGGCCGCCCTTCTTATCGACGAGCTTCGGAGTGTTCTTCACTTTCTGCAACGCCGTGTACGCTTCCTGCACGGTTTCGGTGGAAGCCTTCGTTTCGGCCTTCTTATGCATGTTGTGGTACACGGTGAACGCGCCGATCGCCACCAGAATCACCAGCACCGCCACCACGATGCCGCCGATGATCGTCTGCTGCTTGCGTTCCTTCTCCATCTGCTCGGCGCGCGCCTTCATCGCCGCGGCCTCAGCGGCCCTACGCTCGGCGCGGCTGGTACGCTTCTGCGCATCCTTGCTGTTCTGGGCCATCGATATTCCTTTCGACCTCACGTTGTTATGCTGGGCACCATACTAGCGATGCCTTGCTATCGATTCGCCGGGAATTCCGTATTGCCTTGCGATTGCGTCGGCAGCTCGCTCAAGTGGCGCAGATACGGCTGTTTACGCAGTGCGCCGCCGCCCAATCGCAGTACGATCGCGCCCGGAGCGGCCACGGCCACAAGCCAGCCGATCGCGCAGAACGCAGCCTGCGCCAGCCCGCTTTCGGAAAGCGGACCGCCAAGCAGCGTCGGCATCGGAATCGTCAATCCAAATATCCACGTATCCATCACGGCATACGGAAGCTGCAGCACGACCGTGGTGAGCGACAAACCCAGCGCGGCCACGGCCAACATGATCAGCGTCCGCACGATGGCGACGCCGAAGCCCTTCACGATGTGCCAGGGCAGTCCCGCCAATCGCAGCAGCCAGTCGGAACTTTTCTTCTCGCCGCCACGTTTGCCTTCGCGCTCGAGCTGCGCCTCCGTGTTGAATCCGATAGTGGCCAGCGCACAGGCGAACAGCAACGCGGCTGCCATCGCCGTCCACAGTGAGAACAGTCCGCAGACGGCCACGGGAATCGCCATCAGCGCGCAGGGGAGCATGCCCCGGCCCAACATCGCGCCACGCTTCACATCGGCGGGATTGGGTGCTTCCGCAACGTTCGGCCCATCCATACCGGGTACCGGCGGGAATGACATTGCGGGCGATTGCTGCGCCGCGGCCACCGTGGCCTGCGGTATGACGGACGGTGGCTGCCGCATGGCGATGCGTTGCAACGCGGGTTTGATGGTCGGGTCGACTTGCGTCGGCGCTTCCGCTGGATTCCATGCGTTCTGGGCCGGCAGCATTTGTGTTGACGGCATGGATTGCGGCATTACCTGCGTGCCTGTCGGCATCGCCCGCGTGCCTGTCGGCATCGCCCGCGTGCCTTGCGATTGCGGCATCGTGCGCGTGCTGTCCACGTTGGGAAGTGCGTCGGAAAGCACGCTGGTCTCGGCATCGTCAACAGGTGCGATCACCTGCGTTGCGCTCGCGTCGGATTGGCTGGTCACTTGTTTCCCGATTACTTGAGTTGCGCTCACATCGGGCTGCCCGATCGCCTGCGTTGCTTCGCTGAGCCTTGGCATCGTGCGCGTGCCGATGGCGTTTTCGCCGGTTATATCGTCCTGCGATCGCCACAACGTGCGCGGATTGTCGGGCGATTCAACAAAAGGGGGCATCGCCTCCGTATCGCCATCCGCTGCGCCACCATTGTCGGCCGCAACCCACGCCTGCGGATTCAACGCATCCACGGCGATCGCCTGCAGCAAATCGTCCGGCGTGCACCGCTTCGTCCGATCCGGATTAAGCGCCGAACGGAACGCGGCCATCGTGCCCGCAGGAAGTCCCGCAAGATTGGCGCTGCCGGCCGCCGCACGTTCCAACACGGTCATCATCGGCTTCGTGCCGAACACCGGCTCACCCGTAGCGGCGAACGCCAATACGCTCGCCACCGACCACCAATCGGTCATTTCATCCGATTCCGCGCCATCAATGATTTCCGGCGCGATGAACCCCGGCGTGCCCATCACCAGACCGGTACGCGTCACATGGCTTTCGCCTTCGCCCATAGCGATGCCGAAATCCACCAATACCGGGCCGGTACTCGACACCATCACATTCGTCGGCTTGATATCGCGGTGCACGATGCCGGCCGCATGCACGGCACGCACCGCCTCAATCAGCTTGCGTGCCAGCCGTTCCAAATCGTCGCCCACATATCGGCCATTGACGCGCACATCCTCACGCAGATTCTTGCCTTCGATCAACTCGGTCACAATAAAAGCCAACGCGTCGTCAAGTTCCATATCCACAATGCCGCACACGCCCGGATGCCGCACCTTCTGCAACGCCATCGCCTCCCTGCGCAGGCGCTCGCGTGCGGTCAACTCGTCGCGCTGCTGCTGCGGGGAATCGTCGTCGGAGAGGGAATCACGCAAAATCTTCATCGCATATTGATGGCCGCCATCGTCCCGCACACGCCATACCGAGCCCATGGCACCCGAACCAAGCCGGGAAATCAACGTGTAGCCGCCAACCAGGCTGCCTGCTTCCAGATTCAATGCGCTTAAGTCGCTCATACTTCCATCGTACTTGGCGTGCAGATTATGCACGCGAATTGACAGGCTGGGGAAAACGCCATGTGCCGCACGTTGAAGTCTGATGAAATCGAATCATCGACATGAAGAAGTGTCTTCACTTGCCGCACGCATCTGCAGCCACTTCACCGAAACCATGAGATGCGGGGCAGTGTTGAATGGTTTCGCGGTTCCGATAAAGGCATCGGAGCCTACGTGTCGTTTGGTTATGAGAATCAAGGAGGAGGCAGACCATGCTGCAAATCAACATGGCTGACGTTATGAACGTCATCGGCTCATTGACGCCGTACCTTATTGCGATTGGCGTGCTGTTCGCGCTCGCGCTGATTATCACTTTTGCCGTCAACAAGAAGACGGTCAAGGACGTGGCGACCCGTAAGATCGTCCATTCCGAATCCTGGCTGGTGGCGCTTGTCGGCATCGTCGTGGCCGTGTCCATGATGCTGACCGGCCCGCTTTCCACGCTGCTCAACAACGCGACCACCACCAAGTACATGCTGTCCGACACCACCGTTTCCAAAGCCAACGAGCTGGCCAAGGAAGTGCAGTCGGAAGCCATCACCATGCTGAAGAACGACGATTCCAACCTGCCGCTGTCCAACAAGAAGGTCAACGTGTTCGGTTGGGGCTCCACCAACCCGGTTTACGGCGGCACCGGCTCCGGCTCCATGTCCGACCAGTACGAGACCGTTTCCATGCTTGACGGCATGAAGCAGGCCGGCATCGAAACCAATTCCGAGCTGACCAAGCTGTACACCGACTACCGCAAGGACCGCCCGATGGTGGCTATGTGGTCGCAGGATTGGACCCTGCCTGAGGTTCCGGCCAAGCAGTATTCCGACAAGCTGATCTCCGACGCCAAGGACTTCTCCGACGAAGCCGTCATCACCATCACCCGCGTCGGCGGCGAAGGCGCTGACCTGCCGACGAACATGAAGGCGAAGGGCATCACCTACAACAACAATTCCAAGGACTACGAAGATTTCAAGGATGGCGAGCACTTCCTGCAGCTGTCCCAGACCGAGCGCGACATGATCGACCTGGTCACCAAGAACTTCAAGAAGGTGACGCTCGTCTACAACGGCGCCAACGCGTTCCAGTTCGACTTCCTGTCCCAGTATCCGCAGATCAAGTCCGTGCTGTGGTGCCCGCCGGCCGGCCAGACCGGCTTCTCCGCACTGGGTGAGGTGCTCGCCGGCGATGTGAATCCGTCCGGCAAGACCTCCGACACGTTCGCGAAGGACCTGACCAAGACCGC
>ULXE01016119.1_pt1 | contig 12300 bp, 11 predicted proteins | sample 1961001 | NCBI WGS metagenome assembly ULXE01 (sample SAMEA4835831, study PRJEB28245) | human gut metagenome | biome: gut microbiome; material: fecal sample | place: Denmark | collected 2008
GGGTCCAGGCAGATACCCTGAATGATGGCCTGTGTGTTCAGCCCCTTCACCTCTGCATACGTATCCAGCTCGTTAAAGTAGCTTACACGCAGTGCCAGGTAGGTATTCGCAAACAGCTTCACTGCTTCTGCCTCTTTCAGTCCCATAAACAGTGTATCGATGTCCGGTTTCAAGGCACCCTCCTGCAACAGCGCCGCAAACTCATGCGCCTTTTCCTCCAGGTGTTCTCCGGCAATCGCCTGAATAGCCGCGTTCTCCTCGTCGCGTCCGTTAATCAGTTTCGGGAATCCCACGATGATACGGCTGGGGTAGAGGTTATCATACAGCGCCTTGCTTTCGCGCAAGAACTCCGGAGAGAACAGCAGGTTGAATTTCTTTCCCGCAAGGGCAGGAGTGGAGCGGAATTTCTCCGCATACTTCACGTACAGGCTGCGGCAGTAACCCACCGGAATGGTACTCTTGATCACCATTACCGCATCCGGGTTTACTTCCAGCACCAGGTCTATCACCTCTTCTACATGCGACGTATCAAAATAATTCTTCACCGGGTCGTAGTTGGTGGGAGCGGCAATCACTACGAAATCCGCATTCCGGTAAGCCGATGCTCCATCCAGCGTAGCAGTCAGGTTCAGTTCTTTCTCTGCTAAGTACTTTTCGATGTACTCATCCTGAATCGGGCTGATACGGTGGTTGATTTTCTCTACCTTTTCAGGAATCACGTCTACAGCCGTTACCTGATGATGCTGAGCCAGCAAAGTGGCTATGGATAAACCTACGTAGCCTGTGCCGGCTACTGCTATGGTGTAATTTTTCATGTGGTACTATTTTCTTAAATAGCTATTAGACTTTGTATTTATCAATTAAATATTTCTTTATTTTTTCAGGTTTATATTCGAATTGTTTTTTTATTTCGAAGATTTTGGCATCTACTAACATTCTGTACCAGAATCCTTGTAGTATGTGCCATACAAAACCTTCTTTTCCATCAAGAAATCCGCCTTTAAGAATGTATCTTAAAAAGAAGTTGACAAATGGTCTCACGAACAGGGGGGATTTGATGTATTTTATTTTTAGCCAGCGTTTTCGCTGTTCCTCTGTGCCGAAGAACTTTGGTACGACTTCTTGTGCTTTTGCATCCAGCCCATACTCCATCATCAGCATATCTACCATTTCACGAGTAGCATATCCGTTGTGTTTTTCCGTCCACCAGGTCAGATCATTGAGGTTAGCATCCACTTGATTTCCTTCTTCTATGGTAATGGTCGTTCCATCAAATATCCGGATATGCTCGTCCATCCAGCGGTTTTCACAATCCCCATGGCCTTTGCGGAAGATCTTGAGGTGGTAGGAGGGATACCAGCCTCCGTGTAATAACGGCTTTCCCATGAAATCAATCCGTTTTCTTACATACACTCCATTTACATTTTCAGAACAATTGCTCAACGCGTTTTTTACAGCTGTACCGATGTTACCCTCTAAAAACTCGTCTGCATCAATACGCCAAATCCATTCCGACTGGATAGGACATTGATATACTCCGTAGTTGAACTGGGTAGCATAATTTTTCCAAGGATTTTTGTAGACTTGTGCTCCTAGTTTTTCTGCTATTTCGCATGTCCGGTCTGTACTTAAAGAATCTACTACAAAAACTTCATCACAAATTCCTTTTAAGGAATTGATGCAGCGTGCTATATGCTTTTCTTCGTTTTTAGTAAGTATGATGGCTGCTATTGAATTATTCATCTTTTATAATTCTTTTTTTTATGAATTTTGCAGGATTCCCTGCATAGATACTCCAAGGCTCTGCATTTTTTGTTTGAACGCTACAAGCACCTATAATTGCTCTTTCCCCAATGTGTATACCTGGACAAATAAAGGCTCTTGCAGCTATCCAAGCGTAATCATCAATGACTATATCTTTCCAGTACAAGGTATGATGTGGAGATGTATAATCGTGTGTTGCTGTGCAAAGATAGGCGTATTGAGAAATAGCGACTTTATTTCCAAGTATTATTTTTCCAGGATTATAGATAATTGTATATGGCCCAATGCATGTGCGACATCCAATTTCTAAATTCCATGGAGCCCAAATTTTACTTGTGGCATACACAATGCTGCCAGAACCAATTTTTGCTCCAAATAATTTTAGGATAAAAATCCTCCATTTATTAAAAAAAGGAAGGTTGAATGGGCGAAAGAAAATGGTGCAACACACGTTCCAAACCAATCTTTTTAGCTTGTTCCCCATTGTATAATTATCTATGTATTTTTGATATTGTTGCATGATTATTTGCCTAAAATTCTTCTTAGTTTGTTTGCAATTGTTGGACCACAATATTTTTTTACAAACAATTTGCATTTCTCGCTAAATGTAGGTTGAAAGAACCTTAAAAGATTTTCCCAGTCATTTGTTTGTTGGAATTGTTCCCAGAAAATTGGTGTTTGAGGATTTCTTTTAGCCGAAAATCTGTAATTCCAGTTCCCTTCGTAGGCTTCTTGCTGTGTTCTTGGAACAGAAATTAAATTATCTTTTAGTCCTGCATTATAAAGAATATGGGCTTTTTCAGAATTTAATGCAAGCAATGAAATACCATAATTTCTTTCTTGTTCGTAATCGAATTTTTGCTTGCGTCCTATTCCCCAAAAGTCGGCAATGGTAAAATCAGATTCTCGTTGTAATCCATTTGACTGACATTCGTGGCAACATGGGCGTATGAACATATCGTGTAGCATGCCGTAAAAATAGCTATTTTCATCATTCATAAAGATTTTCTTTCCTTTATGCTGGAAATAGCCAATTGTTAACACGCCATTATCCCATCCGTACTGTTTGTCTCTAAAATTGAAATCAACCAGTTTGTCGTTGTATTTTTTTTCAAGCCAGTTGACATATTTTCTAAAAACAGAAGGTGACGGAACGCCATGGCAAATGAAATCTATAGTGACTAAGTTTTCCTGTAACTTCTTGGGTAGATAAGAATATAATCCTCTAATATGACATGAAGTTCCGGTAAAGAGGACTTTTCTTCCTGCTTTTAATTGTTCCTTTATAAGTTTGAAAGAATCATTTACTTCCGCTTGCACATATTTGGATCTTCTCAGTTTATCTAAATCTTTAATATTTTCTACGTATTGATAGGTTAAGATTAGATCTTTTGAATAGGCAGCTCCCCATACAATACCGTCATTCTTTAATATGTATTCAGCTATGGCAGAAAAGACACCTCCCGATGAACTCTTCAAGCGAATATCCATATTTTTATGCCAGCATGCATATACTGTAGGAGAGGGGTTAGTTGTTCGTTCTGGTTCATTTATCGGACATCTCTTTTCACATAATAAACAACCTACACATTTAGTAGGGTCAATTTGTGGATATAAAAAGCCTTTTTCGTCTTTTACCATATTGATTGCACTTTGCGGGCATATTTGTACACATGTAGCACAGCCTGTACAATCTTTTTTATCACATAATATAGGAGGTCGTTTTTCCATTATTAATTCTCTATTGCATTGATAAGATATTGTTCGGATGATGCTTTTAAGCTATTAATTGCGGTTTCACATTTTCTATAATCAATAGCCGGACCTGAAATAAATTCAGTGTCTTCATACCTTATTCGATCAATATGCAAGGTGTCAAGTAAAGATGTTTGTCTGGAATTATTCTCTACATTACGTTTAAGAATGGTGTAGAAATCTCTTTCAAATAATATAGAAAATACCGTTCCATGGAAAGAATTGGTAAGAACTATTTCTGCTTTCTCAATAAGTCCAAGAAAATCATCTGGTGCTGCGTCTATTATATCTATAATATTATCAGAGGACTTGTCTTGCTTAAAAGCACCCTTGCATATACGTACTATCTGTAAACCTGTTTTATCTCTTAATGTAAGCGCTGTTTGTTTGATGTATTCTGAATCTTTCAGTACATAAAGTAATATATATTTTCCGTTTGGTACTTTATCATATTTTGCAACTGTTTGCCATTCAGCTTTGGTAAGTAGTAAGGTTGGATCAACTACCTTGGTAGCGTTTCTTCCAGAAACAGCCTTTACTATTTCTACTCCTGCATCCTCTCTCACACTTATTGAATCTAATCCTTGTAGAAGTTTGCTATATTGTGCTTTGGCAGATTCAGGTAGTTCCTTTACTCCAAAACTTGAAGCATAACTTATTTTCTTTTTGCCTTTAGGTGCAAAAGAAACGAAATATGGACTCAGATTTGTATAACACCTAGGATTCCAGACTTGATCACTTCCTACGCAATATACATCGTATATGGGAGGATTTTTATATAACTGTGAATAGGAATAAAAACATTCTTTTGAAAAGCGAGTATTTCTTTTATGAAAAGAATCAAATCCTTCCTTTCTTTTTTCATTAGCTCTCTTATAAGGAATACTTTTTATACTCTCATAGATAGGTAAGAGCCATTCCTTTATTCTGTTTTTTAGGGGATATGGATAAAATGGCATAGAACATTTTTCCTTTTTATGCTTTTTGTGTTTATAAAAAAGATAATCTATGATTTCAGCATCATATCCCATTAGGCATAATTTTTTTTGTAATGCTAATGCTTGGAGCTCTGCCCCATAGTTATTAACCTTGACAATTGTTATAATACCAATTTTTTTCATCCAATTGTTTTTTTATATAGTAGAAGCATATCATGGGCAATTTTCTTAGTAGAATATTTGTTTTCTATCAGTTTTCTACCATTATATCCCATCTCTTGTAATTCACAGGTAGATATATTTAAGAAACTCAATAAAGCTTCTTTTGTAGCTTCAGTACCTATTTCAGTCCACCATCCACAATGTTCTGTGTTTAGTTCTTCCCAAGGAGTTCCTTTGGTTGTGATTACGGGTGTACCGCAAGCAAGAGCTTCACCTACTACTATTCCGAAGTTTTCGGAATAAGTGGGGAGTACAAAAACATCCGCTTCTCTAAAGAGTTTCCATTTTTCTTCTCCATATACGCCCCCACGGAAGTTTATTAACTTTTCTATGCCTAATTCTTTAGCCTTGTTTTTGAGGGAAGCAATATAATCAGCATCTCCTTCTCCTGCAATATTTATGGTATAGTCTGTGAGTTGTTCCTTTACTATTGCAACAGCTTCCAGTAGAAATTCAATTCCTTTTTTTACGTGGACTCTGGATAAGAATAAGATTTTCTTTTTCCTTTCCCAATTATCCTTCATTCTTATACTATCTACATCTATGCCATTAGCTATTACTTCAATCTTTTTGTTATAACCTAATTTTAGAAGATTGGCTTTTTCACTTTCAGCTGTAGCATGGAGACAATCTGCATTTTTTATTGCTGCTTTTTGATAGAGTAGGAGGGCCGGAACTTTTTTCGTCCAGTAATGTCTGGATATTATCCATGGTTCCAGCATCCCATGAGGAGAAAGGATTACTTTATAGCCTAACTTTTGCGCCCATTTCTGTGTAAATGCACTTTGGGGCATCCAACAGCAGTTTACGTGTACTACGTCAGGCTTTATGTCATTGAGCAAATTACACCATTCCTTTTTCATTTGTCGGAATTCTGTTATTTTGGACGGAATAGTGATGATCTTTGCATTTTCTATCGGCAATGGATTTTCAGAGACTGAGGTTACTATGTATAAGTCGCATAATTTGCCTAGTTCTTTGGCCAGTAATTGCATGTATGCACCTACACCGCCTGATGTCCTGTCTATACTTGGTATATAGTGTAATATTTTCATTTCTCTATACAATTAATAAAGTATTTTGCTACGGATTTTCCTCGAAACTTATCAAAAGACTTAATATTATCTTTGATTCTTCTTCTTATGTCATCTTTTATCTCTAAGCAATGAGCAATGGAACCTCTCAATGATTTTATGTTATTTGACATGAATACTTCTCCGGTTATTCCTTTGTCTATCATTGTTCGTGCTCCACATCGGTTGCTGACTATGACATATAGTCCTAAATCCATGGCTTCATTTACAACAGCTCCCCATCCATCATGTAATGAGGGCAGAATTAGTACATCATTTTCTTGCATGATTGATGGTATTTCTTTCATGTCTTTAGCGCCTAAAAATGAAACTGGTATTTTGTATTTTTGAGCTAGTTTCTCAAGATTTGTTTTTTCTTTTCCATTTCCTACAATCGTAAATTCTAGATTATTTACACCTTTCAGTGCTTCAATTACGATTTTTACATTCTTTCTTGTGCAAAGATTTCCAACAAAAAGCAATTTTAGATTTCCTTTTGTTGCTCCTTTTGTTCGCTCTTTATGCTCTGTTACATATTGAAAAGGGAAAACTTTCCATTGCTTTGAAATGTTCTTATAATATTTTACGGCATCTTCACCTATAGCAAATACTCCATGGATATCTTTGACGAACTTATAATCTTGTAAAAAGAATCTTATATAATGCATCCATAATGGTTTATTAAATGTAAAAGGAGGCTCAGTTATGATGTATCTTTTTACAGGATAGTTTAGACTTTCTTTAAACCATTCGAAAACGTCTTTATCGGCTCGGATACCAGAAAAGAAATAGAAAGCATTTTTATTGGTGCCTAAAAGTTGTTGTACTATATCTTTACTGGGTTTATATATTAACTTTATGGCTGTATTACTTATTAGTTTCTTATTGTCCCATCCCATATTTTGTCGTTCCTTATAATCATATCTAGGGACTACTAGAAATATATCCTCTATATTAGGGTTTATAGATAATTCCTTAATATATGGTACTTGATGGGGGCTAACACAATTTTGGAAGAATATAAGAATCATTTAATTAAGAATTTTAAATCATGCATCATCTGTTTTGCTAAGAAATGTTGACCTGAGGAATTTAGGTGAATTATATCTCGATACATTGAGGGTGTAATTCCATTTTTTAAATCTAGTGTTATGGGTATGTGATTTTCTTTACACCATTGTATTATTAATTCACCCTGTTTATTGTATTTCTTATCATTAAGTTCGCTTAATTCTGCATGCAAATATACCAATAACGGAATATTTGCATTCTTGGCTATTTCTTTTAATTGTTCGAATCCTGGATTAAATACTTTTCCTTTTTTTTGAATCCCTTTTATTACTGCTTGGTCAGGATCCACATTAGTCTTATTAAAGTTATAAATAATTCTAGGAAATATATATCTATCTAGAAGTTCCCAAGTAGCTAATAGGTATTGTTTGTTAGGATAATTAGGATGTTTGCCTACAACTGGGGTAAAATCCATGTTATCATAAGCATCATGACTGCTTACAACGAGATAAAGAGCTTTGGCATTAAATAGCCCTTTTTCTTTTATGTAAGCAGCACAATTATCTGGACCCCAGCTGCCAGCGGAAATGTTTAGCATTTGTAGCCCAGTGTTCTTATTGAATATTGAAGTAGCAAGACTGTCTTGGTCTATCATAGTACCGCCATATAGAACAGAGTCGCCTAAACCTAGGATTATAGTTTTAGTGCTATCAGGTTCTTCACTTCTTTGGGAGTAAGAATTATAGTATAGATGTGATCTAAATCTAAACCTGTTTTGGTTAGGGGCAGCTATATACTCATAGTTTTTACTTTCTATAAACAATGGTGCATCACAGAATCCCCATACATAACGTAAGGATAACTCTATGATTAGAAATAAAAATAGGATGGCGAGGGCAATGTAATAAAGTTTATTTTTCATGATTATATAATATATTTGATAACCATTTAGATTTCCCAGATAAGATTGGAATGTATTTGTTCGTAATAATGATTGGTATACAAACTAGTAGAATAGTTCCAATTGCCTGAAATAAACATTTTCCATAATCGGGAAAAATATTAAATACACTTAGTTTACTTATATGTTTTAATATGTTAAGCATTTGATTGTGGAAGAAGTAGATTAGTAAACTGTTGAGGCTTAAGAAAGTAATTATTTTATTTGTCTTGAATTTATTGTATAAATAATATAATGTAGTTAAACCTATTAATGAACATAGAATAAAAAATCCTATATTTGAAAAGTAATTCAATGCGAAAATAACTATGTAATTGAAGTGTAAGTAGTCTATACAAATTAAAACAAGATAGATAAATGAAAGAAATATCCCTATCTTGTTATTGGTTATATATTGAGAGATGTATTTTTCATAATTTCTGAAGAAATAGCCTAAAGACATATATAGATATGCAAGGAATGCTATATTTACGCACCAAAATAATTGACCTGGTTGAGACAAATATGCTACCCATATAAAAAATGCAGCTATACCTGAAATCAAAATATATATTGGTTTTCGAGAGATAAAAAGGTTTACACACATAATAATTTCCGAACAAAATAGACATGAAATAAACCATAACTTTTGTCCTTTTAATAATGATTGTATCAATTCTTGTATGATTATATTAAATGAATCACCATGTATCAGTTTGTCGATAATAAATGAGATTATCCAATATATTAAATAAGGGATTAATATTCCCTCTATTATCCTAACGCTCTTTTTCCCTATATCAAATGGTTTGGGTGGATTATGAAATAGATATCCTGAGGCAAAAAAGAATGAGGTTAAGAAAAATGGCCTAAAGAAGTATTCTACCAATCTTGGAAGTCCCTCAGAATGAGAAAGAACTACCAAAAATATGGCAACTCCTTTCATATAATCAATCCATGATATTCTTCTGTCCATTTTAGTAATATATTATTCCTTTTATAGATTTGTATTTACAATTTATTGGTTTATATGAATTGCATCCTATAACTAACCATAAAATTAATGTAAGAATTTGTCCGGCAGTATTTGAATAACCTTCAAAATTCATATGAAGAATAAAAGATATAAGAATGGAAAAGAACAAAATGTCGTATCTATCATAAGAATGAATTGTTTTCTGATATCCTTGTTTGATACTTATTAGAATGATACTGATAAAAGAAATAAATCCTAATAATCCATTCTGTGATAATATACCTAAGTATGTTGAGCCAAGTTCAACAACTCCTGTTGTTCGATTATATGGGTTGAAAAATTTGTCTGAGTTCTTTATAGTTGTATCAACTGCAAATGTACCTACTCCTAAGATAGGATTACGTCTAAATTCTTCAATTCTAGTATTCCATAAAGTTGTACGACTTGCTGTAATAGAATTATTCTCATATCCGTATGACATTTTTGTTTCAAGACCTGATGTGTATTTCCCTAGGTATGGGTATATGATTATTAATAATATAATAATTGTGAATATGGTAGTAATAAATACGGAACTTTTCTTTCTAAAATGTAATTTTAAGAAACATAAAAAACCGACTATAGAACATACTAAAGCATTTCTCGAAGATGCTAATAATAAAATAATTATTGATATTCCACAAAATAATAGAAATATATATTTCTTTTGGGATATATCGTTTATAAAATGATATACTGAATAGATTAAACTAATCATTGCCATAGCGCCTAATATGTTACCATGAAGTGCGACCCCCCAAAATCCAACATTTCCTGCCTGATATCCAAAGCCTACTATATAACTGATAAATGATAAAAGAGTTATAATAACTGATATAGAACAAACATTTAACAATAAACATCTTCGATAATAAACTAGTCTCTTATTATAGATTAGTGAAGAACATCCTATTAAAAGTAATATCCAGTAGCTATATCTTTGATATGGCTTAAAGAATGTGGGTATATCTTTTGCCAAGATACCAATTAAAGAAATTATAGCGAATATAAGTACATTTTTATCTATCTTCATTTTACCATTTAAGAATGTATATATTCCAAGAACAATAATAGCTATTGTATATAAGGTCAATAAATGAAGTGATGAGATTTGGGATAAAAGTAAAAAGGAAAACAAAATGATTGCTATAAATCTGTTCATCTTTGTATGTTACTATAAATTTAATTCTTTGATAAATTTTTTTATTAAAGAATTGATATCATAATCCTGATTGAGTGTTTGCTTATAATGCTTTTCTTTGTATTCTAAAATTCTATTTGCTAGTTCAAGATAATTTCCAGGTTGTATAAGCCATTTGTTCCAGTCATTTTGTGGTAATAACTCACTTATTGCTTGTCCATAACATGCCATAAAAGGTACCCCACAGGCATAAGCTTCTGTAAATACACATCCAAAACCTTCAAAGATAGATGGCAAAATGAATAAATCAAGAGAATTATAGAAATCAGCTAGTTTTTCATGTTGAATTTCTTTTCTAAATGATATATAATCACTTAGATTATGTTTGTGTACATATTTTACACACTCATTGAAACATACACCAGTCCCAATGAATATTACTCTTATTTTTTCTGATTGATTAGTTTTTATAATAGTGTCTATTGCTTTAATCAAAGTAATTTGAGATTTTAAAGCTAAGAAATTTCCGATACATCCAATCGTAAATATATTATCTTTTTGAATGTTTTTCTGATGAAAAATGTTAGTATTTACGCCGTTATATAAAACGTAAGTTTTCTTAAGAACAGGAGATTTTAGATTCTTTACTTTGTTTAGCGCTTGTAAATATGGCCCATAAGTTTCATTATTTCCATGTGATGGGAAACTTTTAAGGTTGTCAATTACATTATTACTAACCCCAATATGTAGGTCTATTTTGTTAAATAGTTCTATGTTTCTTTTTGAATTGAATCTAAGATTAAATCTGAAATTTGATTTTTTACTTAGAATTAAGTTATATGGATCTAAATCGTGATGTTGTAGAATGGTAATAATATTATTATTTATTTCCTTTAATGCATTTGCATATATTCCATTTCTTGAAACATGTGAATGGGCTACTTTGATTGCCTGTATATCTACACCTACCTCAGCAAGTCGAGATAGAAAAGATTTTATGTTCCATTGATCAAATAATGAAACAAAGAAGTTAGCAGGTAATGTTTTGATGGGGAAGTAATGTACTTCTATACCTTTATATTGGTAATCTTTAGTTGGGTTGTTTGTACTGCATGGCCTGAAAACCAATACTCTATCAAATTTATTCGTATCTATAATTGCTTTTACTTGATCATAGATAAATGGACCTCTGAAAGATTCAGAGGTAGGAAAGAAAGGAGTGATTTCTATATATATACCTTTATTCATTATAAGCTATCTATTAGGTTTAACCATTTTTGACCGATAGTATTGATTGAGAATTTTTGAACCGAATTATAAGCATTCTTTGCCATCTCATCTCTTTTAGCGGGATGATTCATTAAAAAAGAAAGTTTTGATGCATAATCTTCTAAATCGAAAGGCTTAATCAAGTAACCGTCATGTCCTGTATTTATAATTTCCGAAGCGGTAGAGTAACTATTAAATGCTATTGGAATTACCTTATGTTGCATTGCTTCTGTTAATACCATGCCAAAGCTTTCAAAAGCAGATGTCATACAAAATATTGATGCCTCTTGATAATAAGGGGTTGGATTTTGTGTCCCTTCAAATGAATAATTTTTTAATTTTAAGTCTATAGCCATCTGTTCTAAAGCAGATTTGTCTTCGCCATTACCTACAATTAATAATTTCCATGCTGGAAAATCTTTATAGATCAGTGACCATATTTTTAATAATAGGTCTACTCTTTTATGTATTCTTGTAAGCCTACCAACAAAAAGAACTATATTTTTCTTATCTTTAATGTTTACTGACTCGTATACATTAAAATTAGGAATAATTTCTATTTTATCCTTAGAAGCTTTTGGATAAAAGAATTGGAACTCCGGTATGAATTTTTCAGAGAATAGTATTACCTTATTACTGTCAAAATATGTTTGTTTCAGCATTTTACTTATGACCCATTTCCATTTCCATAATCTAAGTTTTGAGAAGGGTAATATTTTATACATAGCGTAATAGGAATCATGTATAACAGAAATTATTTTAATGTAATTGGGTAACTCTTTTCTTTTGATTATAGAAAAAAAACCAGCTTGGTTTATGATAATACTTATATTATATTTATTGATTAGATTTAATACTTGTTTTTTCCTTTCATACTTATTGTGTGATATAAAATATTGTTCTGCTATAGGGGTATATTCATCATCAGAGGTTTTTTCATTAACTAAGAACACTATTTTATGTCCATTTTTTATAAGAAAAGAAGCTAATCCATTAGTTACACGTTCTATTCCTCCTCTTGAAGGATTAATTTCACGTGGTGAGTATATCAATATTGATTTCATATTTTTGATTGTTTATTTGTGCTTTTTCCAACAATGAATGGTATATATTTATTTACAATAATGATTGAGGTGAGTTCTATCAATTCAATTTATCCTCTTGTATCAGAC
>ULXE01027752.1_pt1 | contig 12167 bp, 10 predicted proteins | sample 1961001 | NCBI WGS metagenome assembly ULXE01 (sample SAMEA4835831, study PRJEB28245) | human gut metagenome | biome: gut microbiome; material: fecal sample | place: Denmark | collected 2008
AGATATTTGTTTCAATTCCACTAGGTACAATTAATACACGTAGGAAAATGCTATCTTTGTAATATCTCAACATGTTTCAATTCCACTAGGTACAATTAATACTATCTCGTAATCGGAGTTTCCTTCCGCAATCTTGTGTTTCAATTCCACTAGGTACAATTAATACGATGCCATAGTTCAAAGTATGATTGCGGAATCTTAGTTTCAATTCCACTAGGTACAATTAATACCAAGTGTGCGGGGGAAGGTTCCGTCAGCGTTAGGCGGTTTCAATTCCACTAGGTACAATTAATACTTTTATCCTCCTTTCTTAATAAACCTTTTTCCAAGTTTCAATTCCACTAGGTACAATTAATACAGATGTGAAGAAATTGGCACCGTTTATTCTAAAAGTTTCAATTCCACTAGGTACAATTAATACACAGTATGTTCCGGGACAGACTTACGGTCAAAATAGTTTCAATTCCACTAGGTACAATTAATACGGGAGGACCTCGATAGTTAAACTTCCGGGAACATGTTTCAATTCCACTAGGTACAATTAATACTGGTCAATCAATGCTTTCCATCCATCACCATTGTTGTTTCAATTCCACTAGGTACAATTAATACCCAGTATTCTTCTGTTATTTCTACTGAGCCTTCTTGGTTTCAATTCCACTAGGTACAATTAATACTGCGTCTGTGCCATTTACTTATCATGATTACGATAAGTTTCAATTCCACTAGGTACAATTAATACAGAGATGATATTAAATCAGGGACAGCAATCTAAATTAGTTTCAATTCCACTAGGTACAATTAATACATTCTTTCAATTCGAGGAAATGAAATGGGGATATGTTTCAATTCCACTAGGTACAATTAATACATGAAAGGTGCAAAGCATATTCTTCCTATTCTAACAGTTTCAATTCCACTAGGTACAATTAATACATGGCATCAACCATTGAAGATGCTAAAATATACGAGTTTCAATTCCACTAGGTACAATTAATACAGTAGGACGAAGCGGCTTATCTCTTCCGTTTACACGTTTCAATTCCACTAGGTACAATTAATACACATTTAAAATTCAAAAATTATGGCAGCAACAAATGTTTCAATTCCACTAGGTACAATTAATACAATGCAACAAGCATGGGAATATGAAAAAGAAGGCAGTTTCAATTCCACTAGGTACAATTAATACAAAGACACAGAATCAAATGAAGTTATCATTACTATGTTTCAATTCCACTAGGTACAATTAATACTCAATGACGGACACATACACTATCAATGTGAAGAACCGTTTCAATTCCACTAGGTACAATTAATACGTACTCCATTCTTGTATATTCCTCCCGTTGCATGTTTCAATTCCACTAGGTACAATTAATACGCTAGGATCCGACCAGAACTTAAGAGAATGGATTTAGTTTCAATTCCACTAGGTACAATTAATACAACGAGTGTAGGGTCATTTGATGAATCAAGCGATGTTTCAATTCCACTAGGTACAATTAATACAGCAATCGACAGTCAGAATTTCTGGGTACAAACAGGTTTCAATTCCACTAGGTACAATTAATACTTCCTAGAGAGAATCAGAAAACAAACAAGCAGATGTTTCAATTCCACTAGGTACAATTAATACAAAGACGCAAAGACAGATGAAGTTATCATTACTATGTTTCAATTCCACTAGGTACAATTAATACCTTTGCAGATACAGATTTAACAAGCCAAAACTTCGTTTCAATTCCACTAGGTACAATTAATACACAATTATCACAAGAAGAAAAGACAACGGAATGGGTTTCAATTCCACTAGGTACAATTAATACAATGAAGACGACAAGAATCTACGAGAATGGATCTAGTTTCAATTCCACTAGGTACAATTAATACTCTACCATCAATCCCCCAAAGACCACTTAAAATGAATGAGTTACAATCCCCCAAAAGATATTTAAAGGTCAAAAATAGTGTCGATCCCTAAAAGTACAAAAAGTGCTGGAGATCGACACCACACTTATATTGCTGTAAATCAACAAGTCAAAGAACTCTTAAGAAGAATTTTCCTTAAAAAGGAAACATTACTAAAGTCTCCGACAACTAAATTACAGAAAATTATCTATACTACACCGTTCTTTTCCCACTACTTCTTTTTCCAAAGAGCTATGATTAGGTCCTTTGAAAATAATAATACTATCTTCAGATTCATCCATAAATTCTTTAGCTGAATATAGAAGTTTTTTTAGGCGTACTTCAGATATTTCACCCTCAAAAACAGAATTCTGTATCCAATTTAAATATTTACGACACAGTTTCAACATTTTAGCCACCCTTCTTTCACCACAATCATATACTAAAATGACATACATACTCTACCAATACATCTTAAAAGGTTTATACTCTTCAATTTCCAATAAGTGTTTTGCCAACTTATAACACTCCAATTTTATCAAGTGCCGATAACTAACATTACGATTCAACGTCCGATGTTTTATCGTTTCTAATAATTTATCTTCTATAGCTTTCACAAATATCTTTTTTCCTGAGTGATTAAGCAGACATTTATTCAACTTTTTATCAAAATGTTTTTCCTGAATTTCTCTCTTATTCAGTACTTTAAAAATAACTCTGTCAATAATTACAGGTTTAAAAACTTCCGCAATATCCAATGCCAAGGAATAACGTCGCTCACCCGGAGTGTGCAAAAAACTAATGGTCGGATTCAACTGAGTTTGATGAATAGCCCTCAAGCACAAAGTATAACACATCATATTTCCAAAAGATATCAGTGCATTCACTTCATTTTGAGGAGGCTGTTTTGTGCGGTTACCCATTTCGAAATCATTTAAGATCAAGTTAAAAGCATCATAATAGGTCTGTCGAATCATACCTTCAGTCCCCATTAGCTCGTCTACAGAAACTGTTTCCCGAAGTTTTGCTGCATATCCTTTTATTATATCGATTATATCTTCCATATCCTTCCCCCGACGATTATAATATTGCAGATTTTTAATCATATTATAAGCGGCGGATTCTATGAATTTCTGAGCAATCAAAAGTCGTTTTTTCTTATTCTGAAAAGCAGATGTTTGTGCAAGAAGCATTCTACCACTCAACAAGGAATCTTTAGGCATAAAGGATCCGGTATAATTCTCATAATAATCGAAAAAATGTACAGCAATATCTTTCTGTCCTAAAAAATTAAATAGCGAACTATTAGCTCGCAAAGAACCGAAAACATAAAACTCATTAATATCCTCGACAGGTAAGTATCGCGGTGCCCCGACAGACTCTTCGCCATTACCATCTTCAACGACCGGAGTAAATTTCAGAGTATTATCTTTTCGTTCTAATTGTCCCGGATTAAATAAATAATATGTTTTCTTCATTCTTCTTCCTCTCCACTATAACAAAAATCTATGTAACTACAATTTTTACATACCCTCTTCTTTTCCAACGATGGACAAGAATCCGATTCTATTATCTGCAAAATATCATGTTCCATTTCGCAAATCATTTCACGGTCAATATCACTAAGATATATCAGATCTTTTTTGCGTAAAACCGGATATTCTAATATTCCGGTTACTCCTTCCATTCCATTCCGCTCAAATATGTATATATAATATTTCAACTGCCATTCATGAGCCCGTTCTATCTTGTCTGACTTTTTGATCTCATGAATTATCTTATTTCCGGTATCATAATAATCAACTTTAATGCCATCTATCTCAACTTCTTCATACTTGGCCGAACGTTGTGGATATGATTCTTCATGAATCAATTTCCCCTCATAGACTAAATCTGAAGTATGCTCCATTGTTATACCATTAGCAAACAACCAAAGTTTACGTTTACAAACTTGATAATAATTAAAATGAGTACCAGTTATTTTCATCTTCTACCTATATTTTGAAAAATCAGGCAGAGTAAAATGCTCTGCCTGAAAAATAAAGAGTATTATTTTTGATTCTCATAATCAAAAGCAGATAGTAATTCTATCAAGTGTTCTTCCGCCCTTTGTAATGCATCTGCAGATTCAGTTTCAGTCACCATATATCCGGAACACGGTAAAGTAACAAATAACTCAGCCCCAGCCGTTTCATCCACTATTGGCTTGGCTTTTGCTTTTTCCGAATCGTCAATTAATTTAGCACGTATAGCTCCAGCCAAAGAATTCGCATTATCACTAATTGCAATGGCTAATGTTTCCATCAGGCTAAACGTTCTTGATTGATTACTGGAAATCCGCCAATTGATTAAGGCCTTTGCTATAGCTAGTATTGCTTTATCACGATTCTCTTTAGGCATAATCAAACACTCTCCAAATACATTTCGGGAACTTATCCATCCTTTCTCTTTCAATTCTTCAACTTTCTCCTTTGTCAATTCCGGTTCCATTTGATTGACAGAAACGGCAAACAAGGTTCGTAAATCAATGGCTACATCATAAACAAACAATCCGGTAGCCCTTGCGTTATCAGGAATCCATTTACGATATAAGCTCCTGTCTGTACCTGCCAATAATTCTTCTATCGCCTCTTCAGACATCGGTTTACCGGATGCGTCTCTTACAACTACTTTATGAATCTCCGGTCTGTCACTCCGATCAAAAGTAGCATTCTCTGAAAATCGTCCGCCTAACAAAGGATGAAGCAGGCGCATTGCAGAAATAGAAAATGGACTTCTTCTTTTAAGAGTTCTCTCTTTCCCTCCCTTGGCAGCTTTCATCCAACCTCCAAGAAGTTGGTCATAGTATTGAGGATCACAAAGCGAAAGAACTTCTCCTTCTCCCAAAGCTCCCTTATTGTTCACATCAAAAACAAAAGTTACCGAAGAAGGATCTACCAGCAATTCACTGTTAATAGTATCCAAGATACTTCTTTTCACTTGTTGACCACTAGAGAAAGGCACCTGCACTTTGAATACAGGATCCCAATATGATTTTTGACCACTCTCTACACAAAATACGGATAGGTCTATATGACGCAATCCCCTCAAATAAATGTAAGGTTTCATAGTAATAATATTTTTATTTATTCAGTAATGCATATTGAAATCTAATGAGCGTATTAAAATACGGAAAATTATCCTTTGGCATCATATTTACCATTTTCCCCATATTTTCATATCCAGTTCTTTCTTCTTCATCTTTTACAATAGGTATAAGATTCAAAAGAAACTGTTTTGTCGAAACAGATTCAAGCAGTTGATTAACATTATTTGTTCTATCCTTTCTGCCCTTTCCGGCACCTGCTTCATATTTTAAAAGCATTTCTGCAAATTCACGGGACATATCCCATAGCTTTTCGTTGTTCAACATGGCTAATATCCAAATTAAGTAAGTATTAAACGTTATTTCTTGTTCCTCGTCACCTTTATATGAAATCTTTTTCATGCCTTTCTCTGTCGGGAAAAAAGCTCTAAGTCCTTTAGGTTCCATAGCAGGTATCCCGATACATCCGGCTTGGCACGCTACCCTAAGCCCTATGGCAGTTCCATATAATGCCTCTACCTTCTTCCGGTTTTGAATCCAGACAGATTCACCAAATACCTTCGCATATAACTGACTGGGGCGTATTATATCTTGAAGTTTAAAAGGAATAAAACCAACGGTAGTATTTGTCTGTCCGATACTATACAGATATCCCACTATATTTGACGTCGGATTATTTCGGGCAATCCCTGCAATTACTTCAGCCCAGGGAACCGTCTGCAAATTGAACAATCCATCGCTCATCGGCACCAAAGGATTAAAGTTCATCAACGGATCATCCAAATCATATTCTCTATCATAACGATGTGAAATCCAACGTCCATTCCATGTATTTATCTGATTACCTTTCAGTAAAGGGTATCTCTCCAAATATTGTCGATAATAATGCCAACCTTCAAATATATCCAATAGCAATTGTTCATGATTAAAGAGAATGGTTAATCCACCTACAACCCCAATTCCTAGCCCTGCACCAATCCATGAGAGATAAATATCTTCCTTATTATCAGGAAATGCAATACTTGAAATTTGTCCGGTGGTAGCAGCAGTGGCATCAACAACTCCATATCCAATAGCAATGCTGGCATCAGCTTTCTCTGTTTCTATCTTATGAATCATTTTACTGATTCTCTCTTGTCTACGCTCTGGAGTCTCAAAAGGCTTTTTCCCCTTAATCATATCATCCCAACTTAACTTGGGATTCTCCAGTGGAGAATTACCGGCAGTCATCATATATTTATGATGGTCAAAAAATAACGGCACAAACATGTCTTCAAAAAAAGACCTTGCCGTATATTCTGTTTTAAACTTACAATTATAAGCTTTTAAAAATGTGCGTCCTATAGTTGTTGCATACATAAGCTACCATATTTGATAATTAGTATCGTAATTTTCTGCTCCGGTTTTAGCTAAATCCAATCCTCTCTCCGAAGAATATGCAATATCCGGAACGACAAATGGATGAGCACCAATATCCAATTGTTTCAATCTTTTCCATCGTAAAGAACTATATCTGACCGGAATTTCCATTAAAATTCGTTCTTCCTTATCAGCCTCTCTATACTTACCACTCTCATCATCTTCCTGTGTAATACATACTACAGAATCGATATCAAGTTTTTCAATCAGTGCAGACTTGGGAAGATGCCAAAGCTCTTTTAATCTCCATTTACCATCTACAAATACGGCATCCAAATCAATATTAAGCATCTCTACTTTAGGATATACCTGATTTATTAATGACTGTAGTTCTGTCTCTCTCAAAAGCTCACCACCATCTGGCAATACCTTAAAGCTATCCCTTAATATTTTAGGATTATAAGGCAAACAGTCAGGATCTTTTTGGGGTGGTGCTATTATGTAAATCGGTTTGTACTTTCCAATGGTTTCAGCAGTACGTTTCCTGTTTATTCTTCCAAAACGCTGAATTAATGCATCAATAGGAGCAGTTTCTGTTATCATCAAATCAAAACTTATATCCAGACTAACTTCAACGACCTGTGTAGCAACTACAATACAAGCATACGGACTCACATTGTATTCATTCTTCAATTCTTTTTCAAGACGATTTCTATCGCCCCGTTTGAAGCGGCTATGGATCAGCATCTTTTTTGTTTTAGGATAGAGTTCTTCTATTTGTTCAAAAATGACTTGTGCATTAGCAACCCGATTGCATACTATTAAAATTTTCTTCTCCTGTTCCACAGCTTGTTGAAGAACAGGAAGTAAATCAGTAAATGCTTCTGCCTTATATATTTCGTGTCGATTGAACAAAGTCAATACCTCATCTGATAATTGCACATATTGCACTTGCTCTTTTCCTAAAATCTCAAGAATTTCTTTCTCCAAAGCAGAAGGTATTGTGGCAGTTCCTACATGAATCCGGCAACCTACATGATTCAACACTTCAATCATCTTCAAAACAATAGCCTGCATTATATCCGAATAAGTATGAATCTCATCCAGTATAATATCACACCCTTGCAAATCAAATAAAACAGACTCATATCCCCTTATACCAAAAGCAATGGAAGCAAGTTGATGCGGAGTCAGCACTTTTATCGATGCACCAAATTTATCCTGTATCACTTTTTCTGTAATACGTTCCTCACCGATAAGAAGTTGTGATATAGAATGCAGCAAACGAATATCCTCCACATGATCTCCCAAATCATGAAGAATACGTTCATACATGGCATTGATAGAAGCCTGAAAAGGCAATGTATAAAAGATACGCCCTCGACAACGCTTGATAAGAAAGTCTGTTTTCCCTGCCCCTGTAGGTGCTTTCACAAAAGTATGCTTCTTAGTTCCATCCGAATCAATAAGCGATAACGGATACAACTCACCCTTTCTATTATAAAAACTGACATCAGGATCGGCAAACAATGCCGGCACCTTCTCTTTAAAGTCTCCGACAGCGGAAGCTATATGATCAGCCCCCATCAGCAAGCCTTTCCATTGAGACCATCCCTTTTGTCTTTTCCTGCAATGATCCAAAGCAAAATAATAAGCTTCACGTGCATCCTCTTCAGTAATCACTGTTTCATGAGTAACTCCGGGAAATTTTAATTCCGCCAAAATTCCTATAGCTTCAGAAGCCCATAACGAAAAGTCAGATAGATGAAACTGAAGAATATCCTCTTCATATTCATTTTCCAAATCTATAATTCCTGTCCCCGAAACATCTTTGTAGATCGATTTGTGGTGGGCTACGATCATATCTATCATAAAAGGTTGCAAATCAGGAGACACGAGTTTCAAAAAAAACAAGGAAGCTATTTCGTGCCGGAAAGGTAATTCTAATGGAGACGGTTTACTTCTCAATCTCTTTTGAAACACAACACTAGCTTTACCAATATCGTGCAACAATGCACCCTGAAGGGCAACCTCAGTATCCATTCCGGCATAACGGGCTGCTACAACTGCAAAATCAGCAACAGACTCCAAATGTGATTCCAAAGTAGTAGCTCCGTTTTCTACACTCTTGGCTAAAATATGATTATAATTGTTCATACCTTTCTTTTTGGACAGGATTGCCGACTATTTCAATATACCCCACCATTTCTTCATTTTCTTTGAATCGGTTATATCCGACAAGAAATGAATCTGAATTTGTCTCAAAACGAAGTTCATATCCGTCCAGCCGATCAAATTCCTCTTGAGTCATCTCCTTAATTGAAGCATCCGGTAAAAGCACATCTTCATTTCTACATAAACAAATATGTTGTAGTGCTGCTCTTTCAGCATCATCCGAGTACTCAAAAGCTAGATATAAACTAGGGTAAAGCATTACGCCACGCTTAAGAATAGAACGTTCTTTTATATATTGTTTTCCCTTTTTACTCCAAGCTTTAGCTTGAACTACTTCTTGTTGTACATCGATACCGGCATAGATTAACCTATGCCTTAATATACTTTTCACTTCAAGTTTTTGCCTGATCCCTTCTACTATGGAAGGAGTCAGAAATTGCTGAGAATAAGTTTCACCACCACTTGCATCCCTAACTGCGGTCCAAGGCTTGATAAAGCCAAAAGGACCTGTAAATTTAACTACATAGTATTTCATAACAGATAGTTTTATAACAAAGAACCGAATGAAGAACCTGTTGAATTTCCAAGACCTACTGTCCATGCAAATAGTTTACTTTGCGGACTTCCGTGAATAATGACAGGACACATACTGGCTTTACTTTTGATACCATGTATTGTCACCATTTTAACTTGCTTCTTAGGATAAGTTAAGTCAAATTCTACTTTCAGAGTTTCATCTTCAGGCAATCCAGCCTCTTGCATCTTATGCCTTAGCGTTTCCGTCATTAGCATATTACTGTCCACATCATCATACAAGTAGAATTTATAATTCTGAATCCCATCTTGAAATCGCTTAATAAAAACAGGAGAAGCGAGTCTGAAAGATTGTGCATCTTCTGAAAATAATGGTTGATTGACCACAGTTATATCTCGTACTTCAAGTCCACAAAACATTTCCGGATCAGACAGAATAGTTCTTATTAATATCTTAAGATATTCTTCTTCATAAAAACTAACAAAAAAATTTGCGCCTTCAGAAAAAGTAAACCCTTGATTTTTAATCATTTTTCCACCTAATAGCCAAGAAAAAGAATACAAAGAAATCTTATCATGTATCTCATTATTTCCTAACCATTTATGAATGGTTCCTATGAGCTTCTGTTGATAATCAAAAGGAAGTACAGAAGAATTTGGAGTGGTTCGTATGTATATTCTCATATTCGTTTTATTTTTACGTTGCAAGTAAAAGATTTTATTTTAAAATCCAGTATATTTATTCCTCTTTTTTTAGATATATGTTCAGAAACATAAAAGGAAAACCAATATCACAAAGTAAAAAATTACGTATCCTATTTATAAAGATAACAAAGTTTTAGAAAGCCGGAAAGAGTATCTTCCATTTATTCTCGTACCTTTGTAGTACGATTAAAAAACATCCTATAATAATGAAGAACTTTATCAAGGGATTCCGGTTTACTCCCTCCAATTATCCGGCTGAAGTAGAAGCGAAAATACAGAAATACAGAAAACAAGGTTACAAGCTCCCACCGCGTAAAGTGCTGCGTACACCCGAGCAACTGGAAGGAATCCGTGAGAGTGCGAAGATCAATACTGCCTTATTAAATTATATTTCGGAAAATATCCGCGAAGGAATGTCTACTGAAGAGATTGACGTTATGGTATATGACTTCACCACAAAGCATGGTGCTATCCCTGCCCCTCTCAACTACGAAGGATTTCCTAAAAGTGTCTGTACCAGCATTAACGATGTAGTGTGCCACGGCATTCCCAGCAAAACGGAAATACTACAAAGCGGAGATATAATCAATGTAGATGTTTCCACCATTTACAAAGGATATTTCTCCGACGCATCCCGCATGTTCATGATTGGTGACGTGAGTCCCGAAATGCGTAAACTGGTTCAGGTAACTAAAGAATGCATGGAAATAGGCATAGCTGCTGCACAGCCATGGAAACAACTAGGAGACGTAGGCGCTGCTATTCAGGAACATGCAGAAAAGAATGGATTCAGCGTAGTACGCGATCTTTGCGGGCATGGCGTAGGTATGCAATTTCACGAAGCACCGGATGTGGAACACTTCGGACGTCGTGGAACGGGAATGATGATTGTTCCGGGTATGACCTTTACCATTGAACCGATGATAAATATGGGCACTTACGAAGTGTTCGTTGACGAAGCTGACGGATGGACGGTATGTACAGATGACGGACTACCCTCTGCCCAATGGGAAAACATGATTCTGATTACTGAAACCGGAAACGAAATTCTGACTTATTGATGGAGCTGATTCTACTTATTGTTATTGCCGTATTAGCAGTAATCTCGATTGTACTATCACTGGTAAAAGGAAATAACCATGCCCAAGCAGAGCAATTGCAAACAGCCTTGCGCCAACAAATGCAAGAAAACCGTGAAGAACTAAACCGCAGCATACGGGAACTCCGCATGGAAATGACCCAAACACTGAATCAGAATATGCAACAACTGCAAGACGTGCTGCATAAGAATATGATGACGAGCGGAGAACTGCAACGCCAAAAGTTCGACACGATGGCACGCCAACAAGAGGTTCTGATAAAATCGACTGAAAAACGTTTGGATGACATGCGGCTGATGGTGGAAGAGAAACTGCAGAAAACCTTGAATGAACGCATTGGCCAGTCCTTTGAAATCGTCCGCTCACAATTGGAAAATGTACAGAAGGGACTGGGAGAAATGAAATCTCTCGCACAAGATGTCGGTGGACTGAAGAAAGTCTTGAGCAACGTGAAAATGCGCGGTACATTCGGAGAGGTTCAGTTGGGAGCACTGCTGGAACAGATGATGAGTCCGGAACAATATGACGCTAATGTAAAAACCAAGAAAAGCGGAACCGAATTCGTGGAATTTGCCATTAAGCTTCCTGGCAAGGATGATGCGAACAGCACTGTATACCTGCCTATCGATGCCAAATTTCCGAAAGACATATACGAGCAGTATTACGACGCTTTCGAAGCCGGAGATACCTCATTGATAGAGTCATCCGGCAAGCAGCTGGAAGTAACAATCAAAAAGATGGCGAAAGATATTCACGACAAATATGTAGACCCGCCTTTTACGACAGACTTTGCGATTATGTTCCTGCCTTTCGAAAGTATTTATGCGGAAGTGATCCGAAGAACAAGTTTGGTAGAGACGCTGCAAAAAGAATATAAGATTGTTGTGACGGGACCGACTACTCTTGGAGCTATTCTGAACAGTCTTCAAATGGGATTCCGCACACTGGCTATTCAAAAGCGTACCGGAGAAGTATGGACTGTATTAGGAGCAGTCAAAACAGAATTCAGCAAATTCGGAGGTCTGCTCGAAAAAGTACAGAAGAACCTGCAAAGTGCCGGTGACCAATTGGAAGAAGTAATGGGAAAAAGGACTCGCGCCATTGAACGGAAACTACGCCAAGTAGAACAATTACCGCATGAGGAGAGTCAAAAGATTCTACCGATAGCAGATGATGGGGATGACGAATAAAATAGCCATTATCAAACTTTTAAAATGGTGTCACTATCCGGTCGGGATAGTGTAACTATGCAGATTGGATGAGGTTGTGTCAAAACGTTGGCACAACCTTTTTTTTAC
>ULXE01019058.1_pt1 | contig 11998 bp, 11 predicted proteins | sample 1961001 | NCBI WGS metagenome assembly ULXE01 (sample SAMEA4835831, study PRJEB28245) | human gut metagenome | biome: gut microbiome; material: fecal sample | place: Denmark | collected 2008
ATCATAGAAGATCTAATTTACAGACTTTATTTCATACTCTCAGCTGTGTCCAGATCTTTTCTTCGACAAACTGTTCTTTGTTAAATTCAGTGTAATTATTCATATTAAAACCGCCTCCTACGTTTTATAAAGAATCAAATGCATCCATAAAGCTATTCATATCTGCATTTGTATCTGTTGTTTCTATTATACCATCATCTGGGATATTTGTATATTTATTTACATTTTCTTCTGAAGATGGCATATTTTGATTATCATATGTTGTTTCCGTATTTTCTATAGGATAGCTATTGGCAACAACATTGCGAGTATGTGTGAGCTCGTTTTTATAGCTTTTATGTGAAGGCCCATCTATTTTTTGCGACAGACTGTCTTTGATTACATCTTGTGCTGTGTAAGGAACAGATGTGTTATTCACATTTTGGGATTCCTTTGGGATTACAGATTTGGATTTTACTGTCACTGTTTTTCCTATAAGCGTAATATTATATGAATCACGTTTGTACATCGAAATAGGTTTTGTACCCGGAATACCAATGTTAGTCATATTGAGGTTATTATTGTACAGTTTTACGAGAGATTTGTCCGTAAAATAGCCGCACATGTTCTGTGACAATAGTGCATTACGAAAGATAGTCTTGCAAAAACTATTCCTTAAACCTGATTTAATTGACTTAATCATATGTACTGTCTCTATATCAGAATCTGGAATATAGATCCTGCTGTGGAGTGCAAGCTTCTGTTTGTCATTAAATTCAAAAGGTATATACTCATCAATCAAGAAATGCAATGGTATAGAATGTGCATATGCAATAATAACTTCCTTAATCATTGTGAACACGGGAAATCCCACGTCACACAACGAATAAAGGTCAATGTCATATCGTCTGTAAATTCTTACCTCAATATTCATTAACTAGCCTTCTTTCTTTCCACAAACAATTTATTGTAACGATACAGATAGCAGCCGATGGAATTTGAATAGATCAAAGGCCTGTTATTGTTCTGATTAGCGTTAATAATACTCAGACCCTCAAAAGCCTTGAATTTATCAGCAATAATATAGGACCAAGCTGCTCCGGTTCCGCCAGTAATAATAAGCGCCTTGTAAAATTGTGTAAGGTTATCCCATCCGACAGAATCAATCATGCGGTCAATAGCCTCTTCACATACCATAGCATTTGCTTCCATAAGAAACTTATCAATAGGGTATTCTTTAACTTCCATAACCGGTTTTCTCTTTGAGACTCTGATAACGCCAGATTCCAATATAGGCTGCATTGCATGTACCGGCACATTAACATGATATTCTGATTCAATCATTTTAGAGGTTTCTTCAAAAACACGCTTCATGCCGAGATCTGGAAATGTTTCTCCTGAAAGAACTTCGCCTTTATTTATGATGAATAAATCGAATGTACCAAAGCCCGGATCAAGCACAACAACACTGGAAGAAAGAAGTCCGGTCCTTTCAGGGATGAGTTTACCTTCACTGTCAACACATACAGTAAATAATGAAGCCTTAGGCTGAGACATGAAATCAATATCCTCTGCATTGATTGAAAAATCAAATTCATGCCAATTTCCAGAGCCAATTTTAAGCGCGAAATGATGATGCCCGGAAATAACATCTATATAGTCGGGAGCATCCATAAGATATCTTTCCGGAAGACATCCCTGTACAACGATCTTATCTGCTTTATTGTAAGCCCCATATGCGTTAGGTATCATTGCGCATCCGATAGCAGTGCGCACAAGTACCTTGAACGAAGGATTAGAACATCTGTTTCTGTTATACATAATAGAATCTGAGTTAGTGGTATCATTGCTGTTGATGGTATTCTGAGCACATTCTCCAACAATCCATAATTCATTTGTATCAAGATCACGATACTCAATTGCATAATCCGGAATTTTTCCTGCAAACTGTAATTCATTCTTTGACCTTACTGCCATGCTTGGAAATACTGAAATACTGTTTGGTGAAGTAACCTTCATTGAAGAATATCCCGGATCCAATCCAATTTCCCATATACCATCCATTTTAGGATGTGCAGCTGCAGTAAATTCTGTTCTTGTTTTAAACTTTCTAGTGTTCATATAAATATCTCCTTGTTTTAAAATACTTTGTATAAAAGTGAATCAACCGGCCCAAAAACACGACTGTCATCACTGTGATTTCTGTTATCACCAAGTAAGAAATACTGTTTATCATTGAGAGTTACATTATTATACTCTCCATCATCTTCCATAAGGTCATAACCATTGTTGTATTCGGAAATTACTCCATTTACATACAATTCTCCATTTTTGATTGTAACAGTATCACCCGGACATCCTACAACTCTTTTAATTATATAAATGCCGCTCTTATATGTAATAACAACATCTCCATATGTGACTCCCTTATATGCAGAATTTTCTTTTGAACGATAAAGCTTTTTAGCCCATATAATTTCTGTATCTTTATACGTCGGAAGCATTGAGTTACCTGTTACGCATATAAGCCTTACGGGAAATACATTAATTACAATATAAGTAAAAATCACTGTCAATAATACAATTACCAGATTACGCCCGAATTTCTTTTTCTTATAACCCAGTTTCTTTTCAGGGATTTCTATAGAAGAGGGTTCTCTGGCCTTCATCTTAAAATTTTTCATGAATTTCCTCCTAAGATCGAGATGTTTTTTATACCAAGCTTAATTTTAGAATCATTGTATTTAAGCACACGACACATGATTTTTTGTCGGGTTCCTTTGTAGAAAAAAGACATTCCGGTATAATCAGAAGTTATGCCATTTTCAGCAACAATATCAAAAAACTTCATTACAAGCCCCTGATAGTCTGTAAGATTAATCCGGTTTGCACAGTTATTACCGGATGCATCATTAAAAGTAGCAGTAGCATTATTTCCCGATATTGCGCTGGAGCAGGCATAAAAAGGCGTCTTGATTATTTCTGTATTACTTATGATTTTCATTTCGATTGGCTCGTCATGATTAAGACACCATAATGATACCTTGTCCCACATATTGATTACGCTTAAATTACTCGTATTGGTACTCATGGTTCTTATACCTCCTTTCTAAAAATGTTCGTGTCAATATATATGACATTAGAAGTGTCAGTTATATGACCGTGAAAAATGTCAACATACATGACTAATATAAGTATGGAATATTAAGTTTTTGTAATTAACGTATATATACAAATTTTCCACATCAAGTTTTCATATATGGATTTCTAACAATTTCCGGAACCATTTTTTACAGTTTTTATAAATTTCATGCAATCAACCCATTATCAGCCTGTTTAAAAATTTTTATATTCCATATTTATTATATAAGTTATTTTTATAACGGCAGTTGTATAAAAAATGTATTTTATTATAAGGAAATAAACGATGAAAGAAAATATGTATACAGCGTTAATGAATCTGTATACCCGCGGAGATCGGTCACAGATTATCTTTGACGTAAAGAAAAAAAAGAAATCAATAGAAGATTTCAAAAATGATGCAAGAAAACAATCTAAAAACTTTTTCAAGAATGAGCCAGAAGAAGAAATTGAATCAACAATAACTGAACTGGCGGAGAACTTATTTAGCTATTCAGTCCTGACGCCGCTTTTGAATGACAAAACCATAAGCGATATTAAAGTCCATGACTGGAATCGCATAATAATCAAAAAAAACGGCCATAAAAGTGTATCTGATGTGAAGTTTAAATCATATGAGCACTATAAGCGTTTCATAGAAAATGTAATCACGCGAAATGAGACAAATGCCTCAAATGTAAATGCCATAGCAAGATTTACAGATGATGATACGGATCCGGACTTTATTATGAGGTTTACACTTGTAACACCTTATCTGACGACAAATAAAAATTACGAACTTATTATTCGTAAGGTTCTAAAGAATTTTTATTCGATGGACGAGCTTGTAAAGCTCAACATGATGGATGAAAAAACAAAGAATTATCTTATTAGCAGATGGGATGCAGGTTCCATATTAATATGCGGTGGTAATTCATCCGGTAAAACGACAATGCTTAATGCATTAAAGGAAGAAATTCCATATGACCGTTCAGTATTAGTAATCCAGCAGGCAGAAGAGTTATCAACAAAGAGCCATCCGGATATGATTTTCTTACATTCGGTTGAAGGCAAGGGAGAAAGTGATACATATTACGACCTGAGAGAGTTGTCAATTGCCGGATTAACAATGGACGTAGAATACTTCATTATCGGCGAAGTAAAAGGTGGAGAAGCGACGTATCTGCTAAACGCATCATATACAGGACAAATATGCGCTGCGACTATTCATGCATATGATAGTCAGACAGCATTAGATAAACTTGTTGATTATGCACTGTACAACAGCTCGTATACAAAACCTGAACTCATGTCGATGCTTTCAAATTTTAAGACTGTAGTATTTATGAAAAATTTTAAGGTTGCTGAGATATCAGAAGTAGATGGCTATGATGGACAGAAAATGAATTATCAAAAAGTATATTCATTAAAAGAAAAGATAGATAAGATACCTGATATTTATGCAAAAGAAGATTATACAGAGATCGAATCAACTGCTGAGTATGTTCATTGTGATGAACCGGATAATGAGATTCCTGTTAAGATACCAAAACCATCCATTATGGATAAATATCATGTAGATGAAGACCTGCAAGGTCCTGATACAGCTGAAATAAACGAAATAGAAATACCGGAGATACCGGAAATCTATAAAAAAGATTCAGAAGATGAATTTATATAGGAGGCAGATATGACATTATTTAGTATCGAATATGATGAAGATACACACAGCATTAATTTTAAAGAGAACGGAGCAATTTTGCAAAAAGAAAATTGGGACGCAGATCGCTACAGTGTGACATTACTTGAAGCTCTTGCTACAGCAACAGGACTGAAGATAAAAAATCGTTATGAAACCCCAAAAGATAGAATTGAGGTTTTGGATTGTGTATATAAAATTAGTAAAAATACTATTTTAGTATAATAAATTAATCTATACAAAAAGGAGGAAAAAATATGGATTTCAATTATGCTAACAAATGTGTTAACAAATTTGAACTTACCGGAAGGGTAGTTGCAACAAGGGAGGATCATTACGGCAGCAAAATGGTAACCATTTTTACCAAGAATGGTAAAGATGTTTATCTCAAAGTACGCATGGGTAAAGAGATATATGCAGCAATAGATGGTACAAACCATGCAATAGTGAGCATTACAGGACATATTGTAAATAAACGTGTTCCATCAAGAGTCGAGAAAAACAAGTATATTCTTGCTCAACAGTTTGTTGCAGATATTGTATCTCCGGAAAAGACACTTACAGACCAATATTTTGGTGTTAAAGGTAAGTTTCATTTACCGCTCTCTATCAAAATATACATCTGTGGAATATTGGCGAGCAGCAATGTCAATGATAAAGGCTGGACAAGATATGTCGTGGACACATTTAATGACAAGAATAAAAAAACAAGTATTGTAACGTACTTGGGAAAGGTTGACCGTAGACCTAAGGTCAATGATGGCGATATGGTGTGTATGGTCTGCAGTTTATCCACACCTAAAAAAGAAGTTAATGGGAAAGCCATTAATTATGAAGACATTATTGTCTCTGATATTGCGAAAGCATAATTTACAGATCTGATTTATATTAAAGTTTTAAGCCGGAATTATTTCCGGCTTTTATCATATATACGTCAATTATGAAATCAGAATATTCCATAATTATATTAGAAAGGTGGTTTTTATATGATTATTTATGGGATATTCAGTAGGTTTAAGATAAGAAATGAAAAAACAGGAGAATCTGTCTTCACTTTTAAGAAAAAAGACGACAATTATATTGTATGTAAAGGTATAGTTATTGATTATACTATAAATACACCATTAAAACTTGAAGGTACATATAATAAGGAAGAAAAAGCTTTTATCGTATCAAATGTATGCGCATGCGGGTATGATAATGATGTTACTGCCAAGTATTTATCCGGTAAGTTATTTAATGGAATAGGCAGGGAAAAAGCATTAAAAATTTTGTCAATAACAGGTGTAGATATATTTGATTATATCAGAAACAATATATATGGCAATGAAATAGGCCATGTGTATTCCATATTAAAGAGAATTACATATAAGGAAGATTTATACAAATACATATGTTCCAATCACGGCAGTTATACAACAATGGAGATTATGTATGATAAATACGAAAATAATGCAATTAATGAAATTTCATCAAATCCATATAGTCTGATATCTGCAGGAATACCCTATAAAGTATGTGAATATATGGCAAAAACTGTAAATATCGAACAGGTATCTGATAATAGGATTCAGACACTTGTTCACAGTGCAATGGATATATTCAGAGGATACGGTAATACAAGAGTGCTTTTGAATGACTTAATTGATTGTATATATGAATTAGAGACAGAGGCAGATTGTTATAAGAATACCAGTCTTATTATTTTAGCTGCAGAAATAAAAAATAATTATATTATAGAACACATCAATGATAAAATATACGTTTATGATAAATCAGACCATTATAATGAAGATTGTATTGTAAAAAATGCAAAACGTATTATGAACTCTGCTGAAAAATTTGATTATAAAATACCTGAATATATAAACAAATCAGGTCTTGTAAATGCTCAGATACAATGTTTTAATTTATTAAAATCAAATGGTATAAAAATAATAAAGGGTGGTCCGGGAACCGGTAAAACGACAACAATGAACTATATTCTAAAAGAATATAAGCGTATTCATCCAACCAATAAAATACTGTTATGTGCCCCGACAGGATGTGCAGCAAGAAGACTTGGTGAATCTACAGGTTGTCCTTCTTATACCATACATAGTGCGTTAAAACTTACGCCTTTTAAAAAAAGTGAACCTCATCCGATAGATGCTGATTTGATAATTGTAGATGAAATGTCTATAGCCGATGCAGAGTTATCTGCAAAACTGTTTTCCTGCATTAAAAATAATGCCCTTGTAATTATAATAGGAGATACCGATCAGCTGCCATCAATTGGAACAGGGGATGTATTAAAAAATCTTATTGATTCTGATTGTTTTGAAGTATATTCTCTTACAGAAATATTAAGACAGAAAGAAGATGGGCGTATTATTATTGAAAATAGTCAGAAGATAATCCATGGCGAAATGAACCTTTTGACGGATAAACATTTTAAAATCATAAGATGTAATACGGAAGAAGAAGTATCATTGGAAGCTACAAAAATAGCAGATGTCTGTTATAAACACTCTATTGACAACTTTAAAATATATACACCCTCAAAAAAAAGAAAATTTCCTGCCGGAACAAGACATATGAATTCTGTACTAAGAACGTTGTTTCACAAAGATAAGAAAAAGCCATCTATTATATACGGAGAAAATGCGTTCTGCATAGGAGATCGTGTAATGTTTAACGAAAACTCTGACACATTTTTTAATGGACAGGAAGGAATAATCAGTGATATAGAAATAACCGGTGAAAATTATTATATTACAGTTACAACTGAAGAAGGAGAAATAAGACTTACAAAATCCCAGACAGCTTACATTGACCTTGCATATGCGATTACTGCACATAAATCGCAGGGAAGTGAATGTGATAATGCAATAATCCTTGTCCCACTGCATCCTTATTCAATGCTTAAACGCCAATTATTGTACGTTGAGGTTACCCGTGCCCGTAAAAATGTAATAATAATATCAGAAGATAATGCTCTTGAAAAATGTATTAGTACATTTGGGGAATATAGGAGAAATACCGGTCTTACAGAAAAATTAATTAATGCTTTTTCATAATTCTGTTTTTATTGAATTTGTTACACCGTCTTTGCATGATGTTTTTTACAAACAGTTATTCAGGATGACTTATAAAATCTATATATGATGGTTTTAAAACATAAACTGTCATATATAGCTTAATTATGATTTTGAAAAATTCCATATTTATAATAGGAAATAACTTATAGATTTTTAGGAGGAATATATGGTAAAGAATGTAAAAGGAAAAATTATTAAAATCCTTACCCAGAAAGATAATGACTGGGGCAGATATATAATAGAAGAAGCAGGCAAAGAAACCTTAATTGTTGGTGTTATTCCGGGAGTAGCGATGGGAATGACTGTCACAGTGTCAGGGCATGACGAAAACACCAAATACGGTCCGCAATTTAAAATTGAGCATGTTATATTAAAAATAAATGATGACTGTTCCGGTGTAAGACGTTTCCTTTCTGATGGTTATATTAGGGGCATTGGACCAACTAAGGCTGAGTCTATTATTAAGGCATATGGCAAAAAATCACTTGATCTGTTTGAAACAGAAGAAGGACGAAGAGAACTTGCTCTTGTAAAAGGCATAACATTAAGTGTAATAAATAAGTGCCTGCCATCATATGAAGCGAGTAAAAAATATAAAGATATTGTACTTTTTTTGAATGGCAATGGTACAAAAGGACAGGTTGAAAAAATATATTCTAAATATGGAGACAAGGCTTTGCAGACCATAAAGAAAAATCCATATAGGTTACAGATGGATATTGACGGATTTGGTTTTATTAAAGCAGATAATATTGCACTTGCAAGCGGCATTAAGCCGGATTCTGTATACAGACTTATTGCTGCAGCAAATTATGTGCTGGAAGAGGCATCAGTTTCCGGAGGGCATTGCTATCTTCCTTATAGTGATATGTTGGCTAAGGTATTGGTATTATTGGCATCTGTACCGAAATTGTCTGATATATCAAATACGGTTGCTGAAAACGCTCTTGTAAATTGGACTGAAAACAAAGAAAAATTAATAAAAAGATATGATCCTTGTGCTGATACGCTTATGACATTATCACAGATAGCGGAAACCAGAAAAAACATAAGTGATACATTTGCTGAGGCTCTTACCAAGGCATTTAATGATGGCGACCTCATAAATGATGACGGGCATATTTATACTGTAAAAATGTTTGAAGCTGAACGATCCACTGCAAAGATGATTGCTAAAATGTGTATGCAGAATCCAGTGCGCTTTATCAGTCCGGCACTGCTCACAAAGTGCATTACAGCTGTGGAAGAAAGAAAGACGGAAGAATTTAAGGAAAATGGTATTCATAGTTCATTTAAAATAACAGAAGAGCAGAAAGACGCTGTTTATTTAGGGCTGATGCACCGAATCGCCATAATTTCCGGTGGTCCGGGTCGTGGTAAGACCACTATTATGGAAATTATAGCACATACATTTCTTTCTGCAGGAGCACGTTATGATAAGGATGATGTATTAATGCTCGCACCAACCGGAAGGGCTGCACAAAGAATTACAGAGTCAACCGGATATTCAGCAATGACTGCTCAAAGAGCAATACTGCTTGAACAGAATATTAAAAATAAGCTTATTATCGTGGATGAGTCTTCAATGGTGGATGTTTTCCTTATGAGAAAGATTCTTGATTTTGCAAAGGATTGTAATCTTATTATTGTAGGTGATGCTGATCAGATTGCTTCTGTTGGTCCCGGCAAAGTATTAAGAGATATGATTGATACGGAAAAAGTTCCATATATACTTTTAAAACAAGGTCATAGAAATTCCGGAACGATTGCAAAAAATTCAGAACTTATAAATAACGGTATGAAGCTTGATAAGTATACATATGATAAGCATTTTGTGTATATTCCTGCCAGAGCGGACAATATTGTTTCTCTTATCATATCTGATTACACAAAAAAAGTATCTGAATATGGTATAAAAAATGTTATGCTCTGCGCAGCCATGCGTGATAGGGGATGTTGTTCTGTATCTGCCCTTAATAATACACTTCAGGACATATATACAAAAGGAAAGCCTGAGGCTGTATTTGGTTCAAAGCGGTTCCGTGTAGGTGACAGAGTTATGCAGACTGTAAATGATTATAATTTTCTGATAAAACGAAATGGAACATTAGAGTATGGTGTATACAATGGTGAACGTGGAACCATCACAAACATCCGGTATGATAATGAGAATGAGGTTTATAATCTCACGGTATTGTTTGACGATAACAGCGTTGGAGGATATACAAATAACACTGTACAGAACTTAACACTTGCGTATGCCACAACTCTCCATAAATGTCAGGGTTCTGAAGCAAAATGTATGATGATGGCTTATACATATGGGGATTATATGCTTCTTAACCGTTCTTTATTTTATACCGGAGAAACGAGAGCCAAAGAGGAATTCCGTTTCTACGGAGAAGAACAGATTAAATATGGCAAAATTTTATCCGCATTTGATATTGCAGTATCAAAAACTGATGATTCCAAAAGAAATACCGGATTAAAAGAACTCATCTGTAAATGTATAGATGAAGCAGAGATGTAAGGAATAAAATAGTATATGAAAGCCGCCTTATGGCGGCTTTTTTTTTATTTGACGGCTTTTCTTCCATAATTAATATGTAATTCATTAAGTAACAGAGTAAGAGGAAAAAGGAGGAATACAACAATGAATACAATATACGTTGACATGGATGGAGTTCTTGTGGAATTTGATCCGTCAAAAAGTATCGAAGAAGTAGCCACACCGGGTTATTCAAGAAACCTTAAACCCATGCAGGATATGTGCAATGCTATCCGAGCCTTATCAGTAACAGAAGGGCTTCAGGTGAGAATATTATCAGCAGTAATATCAGAAGCAGCTGCGATTGATAAAAAAATCTGGCTGAATAAGTTTCTTGGAAAAAACTTTGCCGATAATGCAATTTTTGTCCCATATGGAATCCCAAAAAGCAGGCTCGTTGAACCGGGCTATCTGATTGATGATTTTTCCAAAAATCTTCACGAATGGAAAGGCATTGGAATCAAAGTTTACAATGGCATAAATGGCCATAATGGAACGTGGCGCGGTTACTCAGTCCATGCTCACTCATCATGGGAAAATATCTATAATCAGCTTTTAGGTATTATCATGGTTAATGAGATGATGAATGATGCAATATGAAAGGAAAAAAGAGAATGAAAGAAACAAATTTATTAGAATCTATGGTTTTTGATGTTGTTTTTGACAAAACAATAACATCAAAACATTATATAAGCCCCGGATCTTATGCAATAGAGTCAGACGGTAAGACATATAGATTTGATTTTTGCCAGAGTGCAAGAGAAGATAATGGTAAAATCGGACATTTTATCGTAGCAGATTATGCTCAGGATTATTCTTATTGCGAAGAAACAGGCAAATCTGCGCATCTTACATATAAAGACTTTTTATATGGGTGCTTTAAAGATTTTTTTATTTATACTGGAGAGTATGACGATCTGGAAATAACACCAATAAGAGTAGAAAATTTGATACTAAAATTTTCTGATGGTAGTACGATAAGAAAATCTGTTTCTAATAATGTGATTTGTAATGGATAAAAAAGGAGAAATACAAAATGAAAATTGAAAGAATTTTAATAGTAAATTTTATGGGAATAAAAAGAATGGAAATCGAAATGCCGCAGCTTATGGCTATTTGTGGAGCTAATGGTATTGGTAAAACATCAATACTTAATGCGATCCGTTATGGTATTACCGGAGAAAAGCCGGATGGTGACATTATATATCACGGATGTGATATGTGTAGTGTAACGGTTACATTTCTCAAAGAAGAAGATAAAAGGCTTGAAATCGTAAGAATGGAATTCTCAGATAAACCCGGCAAGTGGATTATCGACGGGAAGTATTCAACGCAAAAAGCCACGAATCAGGTAATTGAAGATTTTATTGGCATTTCACTTGATAAAGTAAAAATTACTTCGTCAGGTGATCTTATAGCTGCAATGAAACCACAGGAATTTTCAAGCTTTATCCTTGATTATATCCCAGAAAAATTGAAGCTTGCGGATGTGTTGTCTCTTGTACCTGATTCTACAGTCAGTATGATGGAAATATGTGAGGCACTTCTTCCGTCTGAAAATATTGAACTTGC
>ULXE01060925.1_pt1 | contig 11900 bp, 12 predicted proteins | sample 1961001 | NCBI WGS metagenome assembly ULXE01 (sample SAMEA4835831, study PRJEB28245) | human gut metagenome | biome: gut microbiome; material: fecal sample | place: Denmark | collected 2008
CCCACATCTTACCTGCTACCAGATTGGAAAGCAGAAGGCATGTAACATAGATGATACCTATGCACATAAAAGTTTTTGTAACATTTTTGTTGTCCATAAATTCCTCCTTGAAAATAAAAAAAGCTTTGCAAAACACAAAGCTATCATTCAACATATTCATTTCTTCCGGGGATCTGGTTAGAATTATGTTAAAAAATAGTCCTGGTTTTACTTAACGACAGGATGGTACAATCGAACTGTCGGCATCAATAATGCGTCCTTAATTATAACATCAGCCGCACAAATGTCAATGATTTTGTGCGGCCGATGTTATAAGAGATTCTTATAAATCATGTTTTTCCCTTCTCTTGGCAGCCTCCTTATATACCTGTTCATCCGTTCTTGCTGAAATGACAATGATCTTCATTATTTCATCAACCCTCTCTACCTTATAAACCACTCTTATCCCCAATTCCCGGAATTTAATTTTCATAAGGTTTGTAAGATGCACGCCTCTTTTATTTCCTAATGGTTTGCCATAACCTCCCTCTTCGGCCGGCAACGGATTCCTGCTTACTTTCTGGATTCCTTTTAATACCTGTACCTGCACAGCACGGTCAAGTTTCTTTATGTCCTTAACTGCTTCTTCCAGAAACTCAATATTCCATATCATTCGATATCTACATCCTCCGCATCCGAAAGTTCATCTTTCCTGATTCCCAGATCTTTTATAAGATAATCAAATGAAACCGTTTTGGTTATCCCATTCTCTTCAATCCGTTTACTTGCTTCCAGTAAAAGATAGTAATCCTCCTCTATTTCCGTTAATCTTGTATACTCCTCAGGTGACAGAATCACTGCAGACGGTTGATTATTCTTTAATACAATCAATTCTTTTTCCGACTGAAGTCTGTCAAATATCTTAGCTGCCTGCCCTTTATTAAATTGTGAAATAGGTACAAGACTTTGTAACAAATCTGCTGCAATTGCCATGTCACACACCTCCTACGCTTTATTCTACCTACAGTATACGCAAGCCGGCAGAAAAAGTCAATAAATATATTGGAATATTTGTTGTCATTTTTTCATATATTTATTCCAGTTACTTTTTTCTCCCGCCCACTCAATATATGCAAAAAAACCATTCTTGCACGGATAATGTTCTCCGTCATTTCTTAAGATTACATTGTCATTCATTTTCTGTATCAAAGCATCCTTCTCCTCATCGCTCAATGCCACGCAGACTGCATCTGTGGCAAGCATAACCTCGTCAAACTCCATCGCCTTGGATGCATAATATCCATCATCTTTAAGCGGAACATCGGTATGCATATAATGTTCGTACAATACCAGCGGGTAATCAGCCGTTTCCGACAGGTCCTTCGCTTCGGGAATTGTCTGTGTAATCGTATCAAGCATCGCATCGCCGGTATCATACAGCATAATGGTGTACGGCGACACCATATATTTAAACTGCGCATTCCTGTACAATGTAACAGTATCATCAGATACATCATATTTCATGCTCATAAATGTCTCAAACTGTTCACATCTTTGAATGACATTATCGGCAATTTTCTTCGCCTCTCCCGTGTATTCTGAGTTTTTAAGCAGTTCATACCATTTACTTTGTGTGCCATGGCAGGCAATACTGTTATAGAACTGACTCAGATAATACATTCCCCACTTCTCATTTTTTCTCTTGACCGACTTATATACTATCGTGTCCAGAATCTCCCTTCTCTCACTGTCCGATAATCCGTCATATGCCGCATCCTGTGAGAGAAGCATCTCATCAAAGTCCATTCTTCTTAACATGCGTTCCGCGGCGTCCGAAACTTCATCCATATATCCCACTGTTACGCCGGACTGCGTGTTACCGAATGTGTCCATATAATGCCTGTACACAGCTTCGCCATAATCACCACTCGCAAGAAGCTCTGCTATTTCGGCGCATCCGCCGCTCAATCTTTCAAGCACCTCATCAGGCAGCTCATTCCATTCGATTCTCTGTCCGTCCTCCGCTGCATACTCTAGCCCCGCATTGTACAAGTCGCCCAGTGACTTTGTTTTGGTTTCCGTGCTCTGCGAGGAGGCAGCGCAGCCCGTTGCCAGCAATGTTATCAGCAGAAAAATTGCAACCACATTAAATCTTCTCATAAATATTCCTCCCATATAAAAAATACGGTGTCAATTGTTCACGCGTTATTTCTGTACACTATTCTTCATTATCATAGGTGTCATCTTCTCCATGAGTGCATCCGCGATACGTCTGCTTTTGTCATCAAGAATCTTCTTTTTTTGTTCACGCGCCCACTCCACGGCTTTAAGCTGATCTTCCGGTCGTTCACTTAATACTACATGTTCTTCCATCATGCTATGCACACCTCCTTATCGTTTCTCATAGTTTATACCTGCATTATAACAGCTTTGGATACTGAATACGTGGCACTTTGTTAATTGCCTCGTCTGTGATTATAATCTTATGGTCACGCTTTTTTGCCATTTCGAGATTGTTTAATTTTTCACTCATATTTACTCACTTTCTTTATCTTATATATTAACCACTTGTTGCCTTTTCACCTCAACGGACACTCTGACATAGTTATCCTATCTGCTAAATCATATAATCCTTTTGAATATACATATTGTTGTAAAATATTTATATTCTGCTGTGACCTCGGTCCAACTATCACTTCATCTATTATTTTTTCAAAACTGGTTCCCTTTGCATTACCCATAATGTCTGGTTCAAGTATATATACTTTCTTTATAACATTACCAATTTCTTTTAGTGCGCATTTTGTACCATGCCAAGATTTATTATCCACTGTTGTAATTCTTATTTCGTGCTCATTTTTAAATGATTTATGTTTTTGTAAGTTACCTGAAATAATCAATTCCCTTATCAATTCTTCTTCAGACGAATATACATCTATAACGCCTGTTTCAAAATATTTTTTTATTATTGCTAAGTATTTGTCTTCTGTTACTGAATCATTATAAAAAACTTCATTGAACATTATATGTTCATATCCATATATACATTTACATAGTTCTCCAACATTAAAAGACAAACAAACACCCATGGCAGAATCCCCATATCTTTCCCATTGAGCCGCATCGTCTTTTTCTGTTGATAAACAAAATGCATATTTATAGCTAAACGGAATTTGATTATATACCTTTTCAAAAAAATCCTGTCTGCAATACGAATTTAATTCCTTTTCCAATAATTCAATGTAATATGTAATTTCTTTTCTGTCATTCATTGAACCAGTACTACCCATCCATATTTCCCGTGTTCTCATCATGCACAAAAATGTATTAAGCGAAGTATAGTGATACAATCTATTTCCATATTTCTCTTCACGCGCTTTTATTTCATTATACATTTGAATAAAATCAGCACTATTTAATTCCATTCTAACATCACCTCTCTATAAACCAGTTCCAAATACGGATATCATCTCCTGTCAGGCTCATACCTTAAATCTTTCCTCATGACATTTTATCTTCTTTGTTAAAGAAAGACGGATGACCTAAGTCATCCGCCTGATATCTAGCAGTTTACTCTGTAATGTGAATGAGTTTTAGGTCTTCAACCTGACCACCATAAATAAGTATTAAATTTTCATTCCGATTATACCATCTTCTTGTGACATAAATATACACTATCATATGCTAAAAGTCAATTGCTGCAAAATAATGTGATGCACCTGTCTCCGGGTGCATCATCACAGCTACTGCTCAGGATATAACTCATCCAACATCTGTTCCAGTGTTCCATTCTTTGCGTAAGGCAAAGCATCTAACTGTCTGAAATTATGCTTGATGTCTTTTGTATCCTCATCAAAGCCCAATATGTAACTTGTTGCTATCTTATATATGATTTCCGTCGGTGCAAGTCCGTACACCTGCTTTTCAAAGATGTGCTTCAAGCGTTCCTTATTGTCCGGGAATTGCTTTTTCATCTCATCACTCCGGTACAGCCGCTTCACAATCTCTGTAATGTACAAACCGGATTTCATATACAAATCAATAAATGTCTTATCCGGCATATCAAAGCAGCCGGGATTCTCCTGCTCCAGCATGTCCACCATTTTCTTAACCATTGTCTTTGGTGTGAATATCTGGTTGGTTTTCTGCGGTGGAATATAATCAAATATATCCTCTACGCTTTTTTCGTCAAAATAATCGGCAAGTTTTTTCTTTAAGGCAATAAATTCTTTTACCGAATCATCAAATACCACCGAATCAAACAGCTGTCCTTCAAAGTGCCTGGTTTGTCCGGTTTCTTCCTCCACATAGTCACCACCGTCACGCAGGAGTTTGAACTGTTCCAGCGTAATACTTGTCACTTCCAGAAATACTTTATCCGGGATGATGGTATCAAATGTAGCAAGCGTTACCGTATTATCTCCGTAAGCCATCAGGAATGACGGAATTGTCCTTGAAAATCCACGCAGGTGGTCTCTGACACCATCCTCGATTGTTTCCTTTTCCCGTTCCTTCTTCTTCGTTTCTACAGTCTTGACGGTCTCTTTTGTGGATTCTCTTGCAAAATCAGAAATAGCTGTTGTCAGTTCCTCATTGAATTTTTGCATAGCTTCTTTCTGCTTCTGCTCAAATTCTTTATCAATCTGCTCCGATGTTTTTCCGGTTTCATACCTTGCCTGCTGCTCGGCAATACGCTGATTCTCTATAACATTACGTTCAATCTCATAATTGGTATGCAGTTTGTCAATCATCCGGTCGGCTTCATGGTTCAGTCTGGATTCAATCTGTCTTTTATCGGCTGCTTTCATATCAGAGCCATAGGTTGACTGCGCAGTATCCACAACTGCCTTAACCGCACTCTGTTTTACTGCCTCTTTCAGTTTATCAATCGCTTTCTGTGACTTGTCCGGTGCCTGTTCCATCTGCGTCATTGTTTCCTGTACCTGAGAAGTCACATCATAGATTTTATCACCAAAAATGTCCTGCGTTCTGCCAATCACAAATTCATCGCTCAACGCCACTTCTCCGTTTTCATCCAACGATAAATCTTTCTGCACTTCCTCCGTCAGATTCACCTTGTTCTTAGGTTCTTCTATCGGTTCAAATTTTGTGATAATATCAATGATTTCCTTCAGCGCACCAAAAATATTGCTGATATTCTGAAACAGAAAGTTACTCATAAAGCCTCGCTTTACGACCTCAACAGAACGAATTTTTCTCGGAATTGTCAATACCTTTTCCGCATCCAGTTCTACCAATTCTCCCTGTTCATCTTCACCGATTACCGGGAAGAAATTAAGCAATTCCCTTACATTTTCCTTCCGTTCCTCCGCAGTATTGCCGCCCTTTGCCATATCAGGATTCAGATTGTTGGCAAACTGCTCAAAAATAGTAAGTGTCCTTGCCGGATCAAAGTCAAATACATAAGCATTTTCTTTTCTTTTGAAGGATGTTCCCACCTTAAACAAGCAAGGATTCTGCGCTCGGAATGCCGCCTGCATATAAAGTGCCGGCGAACGCATATTACTAAGCATCAGCACTGCCGTCCATTCCGGAATGGTAATTCCTGTCGTAAGCTGTCCTACCGACAATGTAATGGTCTTTTCATGATTGGCAATGGCGGCTACCACTTTATCATATGATTTCATGGTTTCATCATCATCGTCCAGTTTTCCGTCCCCAGCAGCAAGAACGACCTCATACTCTTTGAATACCGGATGCTCTTTTAATTTCTTTGCCAGTGCCTTTGCGCTGTCCACTCTGTCAAGCAGCCAGAATGTATGCTTTAATTCATCCCGCAGTTCTTCCGTAGAAAAAGGGAACTTCGTCTGTCTGGTCATTGCATCCAGGAACTTATCGACAGAAGATTCGTGATTAAACTTTCCGTTGGTAACCGCAAAAAATTCATTCAGATCAAACGCATATTCTTCTGTTTCTCCGTCTATTTCTATACCATGCTGCAGCTCGTCTTTGATAATTTCTGACATCTGATAAGTATACAGATTAAGCTGCGGCAATGTGGCATACGGATTTTCTTCCTCTGCCGAAACATCCCAGTCACGCTTTTTCTTCTGTTCATCCGCATAAGTCCAGTTGTAAATAGCATCATCTGCAAATTTATTATTGGCAAGTGCTTTAAATGGTGTGCCTGACAAGTGTAATGTGAATTTACGTTTGATACGATTAAATGCAACATCTGTTTTGTAGGTATCCACTCCCTCATGTGCTTCATCAATGACAAGAATGTCCCACTCCATATTGGCAACTTCGCCTAATTTGTTATGTTCGCCGCCAAAATAGATTGAACCTTTCATGTCCTGAAGACTTACAAACTCAATACAGCTTCCATAGTTCTCATCATCACAATGAGCAGTCAGTGAACTTGTATATTCGCTTCTTGACAACACACATGGTCTGCCCTTTAAGGCATCCACTTCACTAATAAACAGATATCCTGATTCTGTTCCCAGGAACTTCATGTAATCTTCATACCAGCTGTTAGCAATTGCAGGTCTGTTCGTCACAATCAATACAGTCTTTGCACCTGACTTCTTACAAAAATCATACACGGACAATGTTTTACCGAATCGTGGTTTGGCATTCCACAGAAATTCTCCGTCTTTGTGGGATGCCTGATAATCAACCGTCATTGCAACCGCGCGCTGCTGTTCTTCACGCAGTTTATATGGAATCACAGTTTCTGTTGTTTTTAAAATGCCATGATTTTCCCTGAAATCACGAAACATCTGTTTTGATGTGGTACCATTCACATGAAACCATTCATTATTCTTGCCTTTCTCCTGCTCTATACCGAATTTTCTAAGATAAGCATGAAAATCCTTATCTATGAATGTCTCTCCGGAGCCATCATCAAAAGTGGCATTTCCTTTCCACTCAAGTTGCCACATGATATCTGCGGTATGTGTCTGCTGATTAATACGGGTTTCCACATCCTGTTCTGTGTATCCTATCTTCGTCCAGCCATTGTGGCGAGCCACTTCCGGAGTGGAATAGCCATAAAGCATCGGAACTACTTGTTTGGTGGTCTGAATGTTAGGTTTGTTCATGCTATTCCATCTCCTTTACATTATTTTCGATAAAAGTTATCTCTTCCTCTGAAAGCCCATATTTTTTGTAAAGCTGCTTGTCTATGTTTGCTACGGAAACTGACCAGTCGATATCGGAGTGGTCGGTGAAATCCTGAAGTGGAACATAACGATAAACAATTTGTGTTACATTCTGAGACATTTTCAAGATACTAACCATAAATCTTAAAAATTTTGTAGTCATATACTTTTGTAGATTTTGTGCCTCTGACAGATTATCAAAACATCCTATTGGAATTAAAGAATCACTGCAAGCTGTGTGTGGCTCTCCAATGTAGGATGGCCCAATAATTTTTAAATCCTTACCCGGCGCACCAGCTGATTTTGAAACAAAAATTTTGTATGCATTGAATACATCCATACACTTTGTAACCTTATCTGATGTGATGTATTTAATTATATTTCCTTTGATTCTCAACTGACAACAATTATCAAATGGTTCATTTTCAGATATTTTCTGTATAAGACTATCCTTTCCAATAATTCCAAACGCATTTCGACCTTTTGTATAATCTGTCAAAAATTTCTTTGTTTTATTTTTCACTTTCATAAGTATCGAAATCTGCATTTCATCAGATAACACAATATCCAATCCATCCTCAAATAAAGGTCTACTCACCTTTGTTTCTTTTCCTTTCATCACTGTAGAAAAGGTAACATTTCCAGTATAATTAGGCTTATATACAAAATAACTAACACCGCCTTTAATTACCACATTATCAAATACTTCCTTTTCATCTTGATAATGCACCAACCTACTAATGTGATTATTTTCTCTGAAAAATTTTCTCAGTTTCACAAAAGACTTATCTTGTGCATCACCAGCAAACCAACGTGATGGTGTAATAAGTTCCGTAGCAATATTTGAAAGTTCTGCTGATACTTTAATAAAATCAGGAAAAACCTGTTTGGACAGCGATTTATTATCTTTACTTGTACTAATATCCTCCTGATACGGTGGATTTCCAATTACAAAATCAAATTTCATCTTATTTACCTTCCTTCATACTTTTGTACGTCAACGACTTATCGCTACGCCAGTCATAAATCCGGCAGTACACTTCTTCCGGTTCTTCTTCGCTCTGCTTTTCCGGCTCATCTGCAACCACAAAGTCAAACAGGCTGAATTGATGATATTCCTCTTTGGGCTTTCCAAAAGGGATTGTCCCGGATATTCCATCCATCTGCCACAGGTTCCAGACAATAACATTTACAATTTTTCGCAGTTCTTCATCTGTCGGAACTCTGTTCCATCTGTCCTGCATATAATCCACAAAAGTTATGAGTAAATTGATTCTTGCTATCAGAAGGCTGTCTCCCTGAAACTCATAACCATACACACTCTGATATGCTCGAAGTACCCATTTGAACCATTCTGTTTCATCGACTGTGTTTTCATTCACTACTCGAATTTTTCTATCTAAAATGCCTATCCGCTGCTTAATCTCAAGCATTTCTCCGGTAGCCGCATCATAACGCGACACTATGTATGGAGCCTCGCCGCAGGTAATCTCAAGCCTTTTGGAATCGACGTATTTTTTCCATCCTTCTTCAGTATCAAACTCCACTTTTTCTGTGATTACATGCCACCCCTGATTCTGTTCGATATTAAAAACATTCTTTCTTCCAAACCACTCTTCATCACAATGATTGTTCATTTTGTTGCAAATCCATGCCGGCGTAAATACCTCTGCTTTTGCTCTGGTTCGTTCCTGCTGTTGTTCCTTGTTCTTTAGCACTCTCGGCTGTATCTCATACTGCGTAAAACCTTTTAAGATTTCCACAGTCATCTGCTCTGTTTCTTTGATTGGAATGCCTTTGGTACTATATACCGATGTTGCAAATATAATATTTTTCTTTGTTGTCTTATCCTTCAGCAATGCTTTCAGATTTTCGCTGACCGGATAAGCATTCAGATCAATTAGCTTATCCATTTTTATCCTCATTTCTAAAGCCGGATATCTCTGATACCCAGCGCGGAAAAAATGTATACATTTTTTCATGAGGAAAAATAAGGTCTAAGAATGTGAATTTTTTACTAAGAATTGACAGAATACTAGTGAATTTCGACTTATTTTGTTATATAATGTGTAAGAATTTTTTTATGTATACGATTACTGTAAATGTATACCATTTCAGTCAACGGTATAATCTGTTTATCTGGATTTTTCATATTTCACAGCTTTGCTGTAAAATGTCTTGGCGCACATATTGCAAGCCTTTGCTGCTTCTTCTATCGTAATTTTTCCGGCTCTCCAGGCCTTATGCATCTGATAGAAGTTTTCCGGGATTGGTAATGGCGGTCTGCCAAATTTCACTCCCCTGGCTTTCGCTGCTGCAATTCCTTCCGCTTGTCTCTGCCGGATATTGGTGCGTTCGTTTTCTGCCACATAACTAAGCAGCGCAAGAACAACGTCACTTATGAATGTTCCCAGCAGATTCTTCTCACGTCGCGTGTCTAACAGCGGCATATCTATCACGACAATATCCGCTTTCTTTTCCTTCGTAATAACTCTCCATTGCTCGTTCAGTTCACTGTAGTTTCTCCCAAGGCGGTCAATAGATTTAATATATAACACGCTATTTTCGTTCAGTTTTCTTAATAAACGCTTGTATTGCTTACGTTCAAAATTTTTGCCCGACTGTTTATCCATATATATATTTTTTTCCGGTACACCCATCTCCGTCAGTGCTATCCGCTGCCTGTCTTCATTCTGCTCCTTTGATGACACTCTCATGTACCCGTATATTTTTATGTCTCTCATATCAATCCGCTCCTCTGTATTGTTCTGATTGTATTAGGTTCTTTTGATATTTTATAGTACCATTTGCTACGTTTAAAATAATAATTTATCTTATGATGCGTGTCAACATCTTTTTTATTCCTATGTTTATTTTGTTCGCATCTTATGTTATTATTAAGTTGCATTTGTTTAATTTATGCATATTTTAATTAATTCAGGAAGGAAAGTACTATGACAGTCGGAGAGAATATAAGACGTATACGCAAAGAAAGAGGATTTACCTTAAAGGAATTAGGTGACATAGTTGGTGTCAGTGAATCGTACATACGCGCATATGAATGTGGACGCAGAAACCCTAAGATAGGTTCTCTGGAAGCAATAGCAAAAGCACTTTCCGTGGACGTGGAGGTACTTACCGATACTAATTTTGACAGCGTAAAAGCTATGCACAGGCTGTTTCAGGTATTCCGCAAATATAACGGTGAACTTCTTGAATATACGGACGAAAACGGGAACAATAAGGTTTGTATAAGTTTTGAATCACTTGAGCCGATGAGTTCGTGGCTTATAAGATACAAAGAATATATTGAAGAGATTGAAAATTGCAATAGGATAAAGGATGTCAGACAGCGCGGTGAAGCTTTGCTCAAAGCCGAGGACGACTTTAATCTCTGGATGGACGTTTATCCCGAATCCAAATAATCCGCAGAAGGTTTTTACATATGTATCGTGACTTAACCAAAGGGAAAATATCATCAACACTTATTCTGTTTGCCCTGCCAATGATTGGCGGCAACCTTTTACAGCAATTCTACAATATCGCCGACACGCTCATCGTCGGACGGGTAATCGGGCGCAACGCGCTCGCAGCGGTCGGCTCGGCATACACGCTCATGACATTTCTGACATCGGTTTTTCTGGGTCTTTCGATGGGCTCCGGCGCACTTTTTTCCATATATTACGGCCAGAATAGAAAAGACCGGCTCCGCCTTGCCATACTTCACTCGCTCGTTCTTATCATGGCTGTGACACTGTTGGTCAACATTCTGGTATTTGTATTTTTAGACCCGATACTCACATTTATGCGTGTTCCGGACAAGGTAAGGCCGGATATGAAAATATATCTTGAAATAATTTTTGCGGGACTTATCGCCACATCCTTATACAACTACTGCTCATGTATGTTACGCGCACTCGGCAACTCGGTGGCACCTCTTGTATTCCTCGGAATATCGTCAGTGGTCAATATCGGACTTGATTTGCTTTTTATCGCCGTATTCAGGATGGGTGTCGGAGGTGCTGCGGCCGCAACGGTAATCGCACAGTACATATCAGCTATTGGTATATTATTATACACTATTATAAAATGCCGGGAGTTCCTTCCGGGACGGGACGACAGGCATTATAATCCGGGAATCCTCAAAGAAATAACGAAAATGTCATCACTTACCTGCGTCCAGCAGTCGGTCATGAATTTCGGCATACTCATGGTGCAGGGACTTGTAAACAGCTTCGGGCCGGTAACGATGGCAGCTTTTGCCGCCGCAGTCAAGATTGACACGTTTGCGTACCTGCCGGTACAGGATTTCGGCAACGCATTTTCGACTTTTGTGGCACAGAATTACGGCGCCGGACAGCATGAAAGGATCAAACGCGGAACCAAGGAAGCCTTCGGCCTTTCGATGGTATTCTGTATCGTTATTTCCGCGGTTGTATTTATTTTTGCAAGACAGCTTATGGGAATATTTGTGAAAGCGGACGAGATTGACGTAATCGCATCCGGCGTAAGGTATCTGAGAATAGAAGGAGCCTTCTATATAGGTATCGGCTGGCTTTTCCTGTTGTACGGATATTTCAGGGCTATCAAAAAAGCCGGCATGTCAGTTGTACTCACAGTCATATCGCTCGGCATGCGCGTCCTTCTCGCCTATGTTTTGGCATATTTCATAGGCGAGACAGGCATCTGGATGTCGATTCCGATTGGCTGGGTACTTGCTGACATTACCGGCATTATATGCATCGGCGCCATCCGCCCTGACGGTAACGGAAATAAGATATCATAAATCCTATC
>ULXE01050479.1_pt1 | contig 11808 bp, 10 predicted proteins | sample 1961001 | NCBI WGS metagenome assembly ULXE01 (sample SAMEA4835831, study PRJEB28245) | human gut metagenome | biome: gut microbiome; material: fecal sample | place: Denmark | collected 2008
ATAAACATAACGACTGCGGTTATAAAACCAGCTAATAATGATACTATTGCGGATACATTTCTAAACCTTTTCATACATCATCCTCACAAACTCTGCTTATATAACTTTTCTTGGTTTACCTACCGATTTTATAACATAATCGCCATTTTCTGTATAGAACTCCACCGTTCTACCATAATTAAGTCCACAGTCTTCTGATAAAAGCCTGATACCCATTTGAGACAGTTTTTTCTTAACTGCCTCAACATTTCTCTGGCCAACCCTTAAGGTATCATTGTTAGTTTTCATAGCAAACATCTGTGCTCCACCTGCTATCTTGGCAACAATCCTTGACCTGTTAGCACCTAGACTTACCATCTTTGAAACAAGTTCATCTATTCCACTATCTGCGTACTTTGCTGTATTAGAATTATTCTTAAACTGTGTACTGTCAGGCAGCATACAGTGTAATAAGCCACCTATTTTGTTTACAGGATCATATAGCGCTACACCTACACAGGATCCTAACCCAAGTGTCGTCAATACCCCTGGTGACTTACACAACTGCAGATCTGCCATTCCAACTTTAATCATTTCATCTAAATTCATAACCAAACTCTCATCCTAAAGATAATATCAATCAATAACCCCTAATGAACGAAGGATCTTATCATACGATTCAAGTTCTGGAATAAGAAGAAAATATCCTTTAACAAAATCCAGCTCACCAAACTGTGTCTGAATCAATAATAACTTATCACCATATTTACCAAATTCTGATGCTGGAACGCTCAAAAGTGCTCCAACCATATCTATAGTCATCTGTGGAACATCTGCTATAATGTTCATATTTGTCAATGATGAGATAGCTGTAAGATATGAACCTGATGCGATATTGCCTATCTCATTTAATGCAGACATTTCCATTTCTGTGAACTCTGCACTATCGTTATCTTTACTGTCATCCTGTAGCATAAGCGAATTAACAAGATGGTGTGCTGATCTGGTATCGAATATAAACATCATCATTCCGTCTATATCTCCACCCAGCTCTAACAAAATACCTACTACAGTCTGATCTTCACTACCTATAATAGTTGATATATCTTTAAACTGGATTAAAGCTACATTAGGAACTGACATGTCCATCTTTACATTAAGCATAGTAGACAACGCCGTTGTTGCATTACCAGCACCTATATTTCCAATTTCTTTTAAAACATCAAACTGTACATCATTAAGCTTTTCTAAACTTACCTTTGACATAAGAAACCTCAATTCTGTGTTTAATCGTTCTCAACAATAAGAGAAACAATATCTAGCAATGATATAAGCTCACCATCATGCTTACCAATACCACTTATGTAACTGTTAGCAACATCGTCACCTGCTGAACGGTTAACCTTTTCTGTATCCTCACTGTTCAGAGTGACTACTTCCATTACCTGGTCTACTATTATACCTATAGTAGCACTTTCCACCTTAACGATTATATATCTAGTCTTATCTGTATACACATCATCTTCAAGCCCAAGCTTTAACCTTACACTCATGACTGGTATTATCTCACCACGTAAGTTTATAACTCCCTTGTAGTAATGCTGTGTCTTTGGTACTCTTGTAATATCCTGCTTTCTTACAATATTATCAATATATTTAATATTAATTCCATACTGTTCATTGCCTATTTTTACAACAATGTACTGTATTGTTGTTGATACTTCTTCATTTTTATCTTCTATTGCATTAATGTTTTCCATCACAGGCCACCTCCTATACTAATGTGTTAGCGTCAATAATCAGTGCTACTGAACCATCTCCAAGAATAGTAGCTCCGCTTATCATTCTATTAATATTAATATACTTACCAAGTGACTTGATTACGATTTCCATCTGTCCGATAAGACTGTCAACAACAAGACCAGCAAGCTTATCGCCCTTTCTTACTATAACTACTATAATAGTATCAGTTTCTTCAGCCTCACCTGGTACATCCAGTATATCTCTTAATCTTATAAGTGGTATTACACTGCCTCTAAGATTAATAACCTCTTTAGCATGTACATACTTTATATCACCTACTGGCACATCTTCGATTGTCTCAATAGAACCTAATGAAATAGCATACTTCTCATCTCCAAGCTTAACCATAAGTGCCTGGATGATAGCAAGAGTAAGTGGAAGCCTTATGCTGAAGGTGCTTCCTTCGCCATACTTTGTCTTAACTTCTACGTCACCACCAAGAGCCTCAATCTTAGACTTAACAACGTCAAGACCAACTCCTCGTCCTGATACATCTGTAATCTTATCTGATGTAGAGAAGCTTGGCTTAAATAAAAGATCAATAGCTTCCTTTTCTGTTAAAGCATCTGCCTGTTCCTGAGTAAGTGTTCCTTTCTCAACAGCCTTAGATTTAACTTTTTCTACATCTATACCATTACCATCATCTGCAACTTCAATAACTACGTTATTGCCTTCCTGGAACGCATTAAGATAGATTGAACCAACTTCTGGCTTTCCTCTTTCTGCTCTTACCTCTGCACTTTCAAGTCCGTGATCAGCTGAGTTTCTTAAAAGATGCATGATAGGATCACCGATTTCATCAAGAACTGTTCTATCAAGCTCTGTCTCTTCACCTGTTATATATAATTCCATCTTCTTGTTAAGCTTTTTATTAAGATCCCTTATCATACGTGGGAACTTGCTTATAACACCTTCAATAGGCATCATTCGTACCTTCATGACAGATTCATGAAGATTCGTAGTAACTCTTTCAAGGTATTCTATCTGCTCAGTGAATTTCTGATTGTTAGAAGCAGTTTCTCCGTCATCAGATATACTTGCTGATACAAGTCCGTTCTTTGCTATAATAAGCTCACTTACAAGATTCATAAGCACATCAAGCTTATCTATATCAACTCTTACTGTATGGCTTACAGCCTTGCTGTTAGCTGCTGCTGCTTTCTTTGCCTGTGTAAGCATAGAAGTTTTCTTTGTTTCCTCCTTCTTTGCTTCCTTTGAAGATGTTGCTTCTGATACCTCAGTCTGTTCTGTCTTTGCTTCTTCCTTACTTTCTGTCCCTTCACTTTCAGGGAAAGGTGTTGTTATCGCTTTGGCTTCTGCTGACTTTATTTCAGATACATTTCTTATTATACCAGATATATCTTCCATGCTTTCTTTTGATACTACTACTATTGTAAACTTTTTATCAAACTTTTCATCTTCTATATCCTGTGTTGAAGGTTCAGACTTGATGACATCACAATGTCCCTCGAGATTCTTAAACACAAGAAATGCTCTTGCTGCCTTTAATATACAGTTCTCATCTACTGTAACATCTATCTCGTATACACCAAGTCCCTTCTTTAATGCTTCATTAACTGCATTCATCTCAAAATCAGCAAATGCAAGTTCAGAAGTTCCTTCTCCTGCTGTTACAGCAGAAGCAGCTGTCTGTGGCTGTGTTTCTTTACTTTCTTCGTTATTGCCACCTATGAATGAATTAAGTGCTTTGATAATAGGTTCGTTATCATCAGTACCTTCATCCTGTGTATTCTGGATGTTTGATACATAATTCTCGAGTGCATCAAGACACTGGAACAATACATCACACATATCTGATGTTACTTTTATGTTACCATTGCGGACTTCTGAGAATACATTCTCCATATCATGTGTAAGATTCTGCATTCTCTTATATCCCATAGTACCTGCCATACCCTTTAAAGAATGGGCAGCTCTGAATATTTCGTTTATTGTATCGCTGTTCTCTGGTTCTTTCTCAAGTATCATTAACTGATCACTTAATGACTGTAAATGTTCATTTGATTCATCAATAAAAATCTCTAAATACTGGCTTACATCCATATTAAGACACCCCCACGTTTTTTGTTATTGCTTCTGCGACATGGTTAAGAGGCACAACCTCATTAACCAGGCCTGTATTAGCTATTGCTTTTGGCATACCGTATACCACACTTGTTTCTTCATCCTGTGCTATAACGTATATGTTTTTATGATTTCTGCTGAGTGCTTTTATTCCATTCGTACCATCTGCACCCATACCTGTAAGTACGACACATGTTATTTCGTCATAGTTACTTTGTGTAAGCGATTCATACATAATATTGGCACATGGTTTAAGACCATCTAATGGTGCCTCATCACTAAGTGAAATAACATAATCCATGCCTTTCTTTCTAACTCTTATATGCTTTCCACCTGGTGCTATATATACCCAGCCTTTTTTAATAGCTTCACCATCTGCTGCTTCTTTAACATTGATTGCACTCATCTCGTTAAGTCTTGCTGCTAGTGAGGCTGTGAATCCTGCCGGCATATGCTGTACAAGTACCATACCCGCATCAAGATTTGCTGGAAGCATCGGTATCACCTGCTGTAATGACTTAGGTCCGCCTGTTGAGCATGCAAGTGCAACAAGCTTATTCTTACCAGCTTTTACTCTGCTATACTTACTGCCATCAACCTTAACGGCATGTTCCAAAGAATCATAACCCGTTGTATGCATAACAGAAGTTCTTGATGAATCTTCTACTGTTCTTGTACTATTAAGATTTCTTCTTGCCGAAGCAAAAAAAGGCTTACTGCTATCTTCCGGTTTTCTAAAAGTTCCTGTGCTTCTTGCTGATGATGCACTGCCCGTTCTCATAGATGTTCTTCTTAAAGAAGATCTGGAATTCGTGGCTACATTAAGCATATTAAAGATTTTGTTCTTAAAATCAATACTCTTTGTCTCCAGATAATTTTCCGGTTTCGTAACAAAATCAAATGCTCCATATTCAAGTGCCTGGATAGTTTCTTTAGCACCTTCCTTTGCAACAGTACTTACAACTATAACTGTCTGTTCTATGTGATCCTTCTGCAATCTTTTTAAAAGCTCAAGACCATTAAGCTTAGGCATATTAATATCAAGAATGATAGCACTATACTCATATGGGTGCGACACTATCATATCAAGACCCTCAAGTCCATCTTTTGCGATAGCCACAACCTCGTATTCATCGCTTTCGTTTATTATATCAGATATGACTCTTCTCATGAGTGCAGAGTCATCTATTACCAGGATTTTTTTAGCCATTATAGCCCAACTCCTTTTTTAACATATTTCTTTGTTGTTCAAATACATATTTAACTATTTCTTCTCTGTCTGCTTCACTGATGTTTATAAACTGAAGCCTGCTGTCAAACATAGTTTCATCTTTTGAATTCTTCTGTGAATCCACAACCTTTGCAAGTACGTCAGCTTCCTTATCGCCACTATTAAAATTCAGTGTGAATTTAACATAAACCATCTCATTTTTTTCAAGCTGTCTTTTGGAAAATACTCTTATTCCACCGCCGCTTATATCTACTATAGTACATTTATAATTATCTTCATTAAGAATAAGATCCTCAATCTCATCCAGGCCTTCTTTAAGATCAGTTACTGTTCTTAAAGAAGCTGGCATAATACAGCTCAGCCTGTAATATTCTCTTCTCTGTATTCTTACAAGTGCAGAATCAAGCTTTATTTCTGCAACATGAAGCTTTTCTTCTTTTCCTCTTGATACTACAGAACACATTGCCCTGTATATCTTATTATCCGAATAAAAATATCCCTCAAATCTTTTCCCCTTTTCCAACGGGACTATGTGCCCCTCATAAATAGGCATTGCACACATAATACCTTCATCAGTAAAATCAAGTATCTGGCTGGCATATTCTACAGTATCATCATCGCCTGACCTGCTCTTAAACACCATTTCAACCCTGTTTCCCAGCTTTAGCGGTTCAAACATAATCCTTCCTCCTACAGCATCATGATTTATCTTACGGATATCATTATATTATATTTCTACATTTTTCTTGAAAATACATTTTTGAAATAACTTCGTATTCCCATCCTGTGTGCAGGAACAGTAATATCATTACCAAGAAGTTCTGCTGCAATATTTTTAAAATGTCTTGCTGCAGAGCTTGAAGGATACATAATAGTTACAGGTTTCTGCTTCATAACAGCTTTTCTGACATTTGAATCCTGAGGAACACTGCCAAGATAACTGAGTTTTATTCCAAGAAACTTCGTAACAACTGCATTAAGCTTTTCATAAAGATTACGTCCTTCACTCTCAGACTCAACTCTGTTAGCAACCATCTTAATAGAACATTCTTCTTTATTGTAGCCTTCATTCATGCTAAGCGCCTTTAATAGTGCATATGAATCTGTTACAGATGTAGGTTCAGGTGTTGTGACAATAATAGTCTCCGGACTAGCAAGCAAAAACTCCATAACACTTGGTGCTATTCCTGCCCCCGTATCAATAATTATCACATCTGCAAGTTCCTCTAAATCTGTCATTTTTCCTACGAGCCTTTTTACCTGCTCCTGATCAAGATTAATAAGATTAGCTATTCCTGAGCCGCCTGATATAAATCCGACACCTTCTGGTCCTTCTGTTATAATATCCTTTATTTCTTTTCCTTTGAACATAAGGTCGCTAAGATTATATTCAGGTATAACACCGAACATAACCTCAACATTAGCAAGTCCAAAGTCTGCATCAAGGATAATAACCTTTTTCCCCATCCTTGTTAATTCTAACGCAAGATTAACCGACAGATTAGACTTTCCAACTCCGCCTTTTCCACTTGTAATAGCTATAACACGGGCATTCTTTATATTATTCTGATTCTGCTTTCTGATCATATTACGAAGATTCTCTGCCTGATCCATCATCATTCGCCACCTCCAAGTAACTGTCTTGCAATACCCTGCTCGTTAATCACTTCTATATCATCTGGTACGTTCTGGCCTGATGTTGTATATGAAAGTGGTCTGTCTGTTAACATGCGGATGTTTAATATATTACCAACAGAACATGTTTCATCCAGTTTTGTAAATATAACTGCCCAGTCAACATCATCATACTTATCAGCAATACTCTTAAGATCCTTATATTTTGTCGTAAGACTTAAAGTAAGATAACACTCAAAATCAAACTCATCTGCTCTTTGTGCCACCTCTTCAATAAATGCCTTAAGTTCATCCATCTGTTCTGTTGCTTTATGCGATCTTCCAGCTGTATCAACAAGTATGAGATCATAATCTTTATATTCAGAAAGGCTCTTGTTCATATCTTCTACTGAATACACAACACTTACAGGACAGTCAATGATTGATGCATATGTGTTAAGCTGTTCAACAGCTGCTATTCTGTATGTATCTGCTGTTATGAAGGCAACTCTTGCCTCCTTTTCTATCTTAAAGCTTGAGGCAATCTTTGCAATAGTAGTAGTTTTCCCTACTCCTGTAGGCCCGATAAAGAATATAACCTTGGCTTTATCGCCCATTTCTATAGTCTTTGGTTTTCCCAGCTTTAATATAATCTTCTGGTATACTGCTGCAAGTATACTGTCAAGGTTAGACTCTTTTTTTAGTGAATTCTCTATTTCACCTATTATTTCATCTGCGAATCTGCTGTCAACCTCATTATCTATAAGCTTCTTATAAATAAGCTGAAGGAACTTATAATTCGCATTTTCTCTTTCTTTTACCTGCTTATTTTCACCTGCTGCACCGGATATATCCTCTTTAATATCTGACATTCTTTTAGTATATGCAGAAGCTGCCACTGTCTTTCCCTGACTGCCTGATGATGGCATATCAGAGTTTAAGTTTCCCTGGTTCTGTAAAAGATTATGCAGGCTGTCAAGCTTCTGTTCTATGGCTGATGCTGAGCTTACTGCTGTATTATCATCAGCTATAAGATTAATAGTCGATGAAGTGCCTCCTGACACCATGCTCTGGTTAATCATTCTTTCCGGCTTTGCTTCCTGACCACTGGCAGCATTATTATCAAATACTGGCTTGTTTTTGTTGATACCATCAACTATATCCTTTTCCTCAAGTGCTGCAGTAACCTCTACAGCATCCTTTTTAAACAATCTTGCCAGGCCTCTCTGCTTTATACTTTTTATATTAAGTACAACTGCTGTGCTTCCAAGTTCTTCTCTTGCTTTTATTATGGCTTCCATCTCTGTTGGTGCCTGAAACTTCTTAACTATCATTACGCTGTCACCATCCCTACTGATTGTAATTCAATATTAGATTCAACTTCATTATATGAGATAACTATAATGTCCTTATAATAATCAGATGCAAGTTTCTTAAAATACAATCTGACTATTGGTGAAGTTATAACAATCGGATTTTTTCCCATATCCTCAAGCTTCTTTAACTCTTCTCCCAGTGAATCCATGATTGCCTTTGTACGGGCAGGATCCAGTGAAAGGTAGGAACCCTGTTCTGTATTCTTGACTGCTCCCATAATCTCCTGTTCAACCTTAGGATCCAGTGTAATAACATTCGTAACTTCATTTGGTGGAAAATATTTTCCAGAAATTGCTCTCTTTAAGCTTTGTCTTACATATTCTGTAAGTATATCTGTATCTCTTGTAACCGCTGCATGATCAGCAAGTGTTTCAAATATTGTAACAAGATCTCTTATAGATATGCCTTCTTCAAGCAGATTCTGTAACACCTTCTGAATCTCACCTATTCCGAGCAGCTTAGGTACTAACTCATCAATAAGTGCTGAATTATTATCCTTAATATTATTAATAAGATTCTGTACATCCTGCCTTGTAAGAAGCTCTGCGATATGCTGTCTTATAACCTCAGTAAGATGTGTAGCTATTATTGATGGTGGATCTACAACTGTATATCCCATAGATTCCGCTCTTTCTCTCTGGCTCTCAGTTATCCATATAGCAGGTAGGTGGAACGATGGCTCAAATGTAGGTATACCTGTAATCTCTTCCTCCACATATCCTGGATTCATAGCCATATAATGGTCAAATAAAATCTCTCCTTCACTGACCTGTATGCCTTTTATTTTAATAACATACTGGTTAGGATTCAGCTGTATGTTATCCCTTAAACGGATAATAGGAACTACCGCACCAAGCTCTAATGCAATCTGCCGTCTTATCATAACAACACGGTCAAGAAGATCACCACCCTGATTAACATCGGCAAGTGGAATAATACCATAACCAAACTCAAGCTCAATAGGATCAACGTTAAGCAGCGAAACAACATTTTCCGGCTTTCTTATCTCCTGTGCCTCTGTTTCTTCTGCCTCCGCCATCTCCTCGATAGTTGCTTCACCAGATTTATCCTTAAGTTTTCTTCCATATACTATAAGAAGTATGCCAAGCGGCACAAATATATATATAGGCAATGGTGTTAAAGCCCCTAAAAATGCAAGAGCAGCACCTACCATAATAAGAACTCTGTCTATAGAAAACAGCTGTCCTACCATCTCATCACCAAGTTCACCTTCACTTGATGCCTTTGTAACAAGAATACCTGTTGACAAAGATATAAGCAATGATGGAATCTGTGAACACAATCCATCACCAATAGTAAGAATTGCATATGTAGAAAGTGCCTCATTTACAGACTGTCCACGATACATCATTCCCATAATAATACCGCCAACAAGGTTGATTGCTGTTATAATAAGTCCCGCTGTTGCATCTCCCTTAACGTACTTTGTAGCACCATCCATAGAACCAAAGAAGCTGTTTTCCTGCTGAAGCTTTTTTCTTCTTTCAGCCGCTTCCTTATCTGTTATCGCTCCTGTATTAAGATCAGAATCTATAGCCATCTGTTTACCAGCCATCGCATCAAGTGTAAATCTTGCTGTTACTTCTGATACTCTTTCAGAACCTTTATTGATAACTATAAACTGTACAATAATAAGAACAATAAAAATAATCGTACCAATAACAAGATTGCCGCCACCGACAAACTCTCCAAACGTAGCAACTACGTGTCCTGCATATCCATCACGTAAAATCATCTTAGTTGATGATACATTCAGTGATATCCTGAAAATAGTCGTGAATAACAGCATTGTTGGAAATGCAGCCATATCCAGCACTTCTTTAGCATATAATGAATTAAATAATATAATAAGTGCTACCATTATATTAAACGCAAGTAATATGTCAAGTAACCATGAAGGAATAGAAATAATGAAGAATAAAACTGCTGATAGTATATATATGCCCATGAATAAGTCATTTTTCTTTAACTTCACTTTATTTCTCCTTCCCGATGTAATATTGTATCATAAATATTTATCCTTAATAATAGTGTTATATCTGTAATGTAATCGCCACCATATCTGGCAGCTTCTACATATTTCGACATTGATTAGTTAATTATATCACACATTTTAATTATAATCTATTATTTGTTCGCATAACTACAGCAAGTATTTCTGCCACTGCCTGATATAACTCTGGAGGTATCTCCATGCCTATATCTATGTTATGATATAGTATTCTTGCCAGTGGTTTATTCTCCACTATAGCTATATTGTACTCTTTTGCCTTATCCTTTATCTGGAACGCAAGATAATCTGCACCTTTTGCTATCACTACAGGAGCTTTTCCCGCATCAGGCTCATATTTAAGAGCAACTGCAAAATGCGTTGGATTAGTAATGACAACATCCGCTTCTGGCAGCTGCTGCATCATTCTCCTTCTTGAAACCTCCTGCATCCTTCTTTTTATCTGGCCTTTAACCTGCGGATCACCTTCTGTATTCTTGAATTCATCCTTAATTTCCTGCTTAGTCATCATGTTATCGTTTTTAAACTTAATTCTCTGATAAAAAAGATCTGCAAAGCCAACAATAAGAAATACAGCACTTATTTTAATGCCGAGGTCAATAATAATACTGCCTATTGTGGATAAAGCTGTGTTTAGTCCTACATCATAAAATGTCAGAAGAATATTCATTTTACTTTTAACTGTATTATATACCACAATCATTATAATGGATATCATCGCTATTGATTTAATCAGCTCTACAAGCTGTCTTACTGAAAACATCCTCTTAAATCCACTTATCGGACTTATCTTACTGAACTTTGGCTGCAAAGGCTTCGCTGTAACCATCCATTTCTGCTGAAGCATATTTCCAAGTATGGCTATTACAATAGCAACTAATAAAATAGGTATAACAAGCTTTATCATATCTATAATAACCTGCTGCATAACGGAGCCTGCCGTTCTTATCGGCAATCCGTTATAGCTGTCGTCTACAACCTTAGATATAGAGTTATATACCTGTGTATACACATCTATAAGCCCTGTTCCAAGTTTTGATAAATATATCTTTAATATAATAAAAAGAGACATAAGCGAAACCGCCGTTATCAGCTCTTTACTTTTAGCAACCTGACCTTCCTTTCGGATATCGTTAAGCTTTTTACTTGTAGCTGGCTCTGTCTTTTCACCACCAGGTCCATCCTTTGCAAAGAACTGCAGGTTAAGCTTTAACAACAAAGTTTCATTATCCATATCAACTCATTCCCCTTACAAGTAATGAAAACAAATCTTTTATTTCCTCAAATATAAAATTAGAAACTGCTGGAAGCATTCTTATCGTGAAGAATATGACAAATATACCAACAAATATTTTAAGCTGCATACCAACAACAAACATATTCATCTGTGGTGCAATCCTTGCAAGAATCGCAAGAATACAGTTAAGCAGAAGCATAGTGGCAAAAACTGGAAGTGCTATTCTGAATCCAATAACAAAATAATCCGACATAAACTGAATAATAGTTGTATATAAACCTGCACCAAACTTAACTCCACCAATCGGAATAAAATTGTATGTTTCAACTATTGCTTCTATCAGGAATCTGTGCATACCTGAAATTATCAGAAGCAGCATCAGCATATAATAATAAAAATTTCCCATGATACCAACCTGCATACGTGTTGTCGGGTCATATATCTGTGCCA
>ULXE01000237.1_pt1 | contig 11381 bp, 10 predicted proteins | sample 1961001 | NCBI WGS metagenome assembly ULXE01 (sample SAMEA4835831, study PRJEB28245) | human gut metagenome | biome: gut microbiome; material: fecal sample | place: Denmark | collected 2008
ACTACCATAATAGTTTCCTCCTTGAATTCTTGGTGGCGTCCCTGCCACCCATAATTAAATTGTTCAGGATCACTCCTGTTATATATTATATCGGACTATTGTTCATTAACTTTAGCCATAATATAAACTTATTTTAATATTTTTTAATGCACATGTCAAAATACCGAAATATACTTATTACCTAACCGCATTAAAATATTGGTAAATATATGTATTATTTCTTATGATCCATAAACTGCGGTTCAGAACTTACCCTGCTCATATTCTGATAATACTTGTTCGCCATGCTTACGCTCCGCTTGGCAGTCTTAGTTTCCTGCTTGAGTTCACGGAACTTTCTTTCTATCTGTAGCTTGTTTCTTGACTCTTGCGCCTGTATAGTTGCACTTAATGCTGATACTTCTTTTATAAGCTGCTGCAGCCTCTGTATATCTGCCTTATAGTTCTGCTTATACATCTCAACATCTGCTTTAACCCTGTCATATACTGACTGAAAGCCTTCATCAAGTGCATTGAGCATATCTATACACTCTGCTTTATTCTCCATGTTCTTCTGGAACTTATCACCATCAAATTCTCCCAATGTAACAATACGTTCCTGTTCAACATTGTAATCAACTATGTCCTGTAATATCTTTTTCTTCTTTTCAAGACTGCTTGTCATTATCTGAAGATAATTCTCTGTTTCCATAGTCATCCTCAACTTTATAATCTTAAACTACCATACATTGCTTCTTAAATAGTTGTGTTATAATAGCTATTTTAAATCAATATCTTATTTATTTCCTGCGCGCTTCATGACTTCTTTCCATGTATCGCGCATTCCTCTTAGTTCATCTGTTGCCTTTTCAAGAAGTTCAAGGTCTTTCTTCATATTAGCATCAACAAGTAATCCATATATATACTTATAAAGCTTATCGAAATCCTCTGCTACAGGATACTTATGATTAAGTGTAGCCTGAAACTCTTCTATAATCATCTCTGCCTTAACAATATTAGTATGAGCTTTCTCCATGTCCTTTTTTTCTATAGCAACTGCTGCTATATTACAAAACTTAATAGCTCCTTCATAAAGTAAAAGTGTAAGTTCTGCTGGTGATGCAGTTAACACCTTATTACGATTATACTGTTGAGCCATATTCTGATTATATATCATAGCTTATCCTCTCCCGATGTTCATACATCCTTGTATTTATCAATATTGTGTGCGTTACATATAATACATATGCTTATTACATGTCATATGTTAAATTATATGTAATGCAACACAACGTAACATAAACAAATCATTCTAGGTAATATTATACATTAATTACCAATAAATTCAATAATATTATTATATATTTACTTATATTTTCATGTATATTTTTATATATGATGTTAAGGTTCAAATATATTTGCCCCCTAAGCTTTTATTGATATTATCAACTTCCAAAAAGTCCCGACATAGAAGATGACTGCGAATTAAGCTTAGCAAGTGCTGACTCCATAGCTGAGAACTTACTATAGTAGTAATCTTCCCATGTTGATACCTTTGATTCAGCATCACTTATCTTTGTATTGTATTCTGAATACTGTGTATTCATCTGCTTATCATTGTAAATCGTGTATGCGCTGCTTACAGATGATGATGCCATCTTGTTACCAAGATCAGTATATACTTTAGTACATAACTGTGAGAAGAATGAAACTACTGTCTCAGGATCACTTGCAATAGCTGCTCTTAGCTTATCTTCGTTTCCTGATGTAGTTGTATCATCCTTATCACCATCTATATGGTACACACCCTTTTCGTTCTCACCTGATGCGAAATATCCGAGTGTTGATATACCAAAGCTTGACAGAGCATAGCTCTTGCCATTAATAATAAATGATGATGCCATATCATTCTTTAATGTATTGGCAACACTGTTTAGTGTATCATCTTTTCTAAGAAGCGAATCCTTAATCTTTGTCTCCCACTTTTCAACCTCTTTATCAGACATAGCATCCTTTTCTTCATCTGTTAAAGGCTCATATCCCTTAGAGCTGTCTGCGTTATAAGCCTCATCCATAGACTTGATAAGCTTGTTGTACTCTGTGAACATGTCCTTGATAGACTTGTATATAGCATCTACATCTGTGTCTGTTGTTATAGTAACTGATTCATCGCCCTTTGTTTCTGCTGTAGCCTGGATAGTAAGGCCATTGATAGAGAATGTGCTTGTGTTGCTGGTGAACTCAGCACCATTAAGTTCTATCTTTGCATCTACTCCTACTATTCGCACTGCACCTACAGAATCTGAATATTCTCCTGCTTTAGCATTGCCATTAGCATCTACCATCTTAGAATACATCTCATAGCTATTCTTAGCTTTAGCCTGATACTGGCTTGTAAGTTTAGCTTTAGTCTCTGCATTTCTACTGTCAACTGTTGCCTGTATATCAGACACACCAGATGCTGAATCTGTCTCTTTCAAAGCTGTTACAGTTGTCTTACCATCTTTTTCTTCTATATTGACATACTGCTTGTTCTTATATTCGGTCATTGTGTCTTTAGCTTCAGTATAGTTCTTGATGTCACTTTCGTAACTGCTTATTGATGTCTTAAGATTGTCATATTTCTTCTTATCCTCTTCACTGAGTTTGGATACATCGAAATTGCCATCATCACCCTTATATGCAGCATTCTGTTCTATAGCCGACAGAGCATCTTTAGCATCTTTTAATAAAAGATTAGCCCTTTCTTCTGGTGTCTTATCTTTATATACTTCTGTATCAGCATCTGATGCAGTATATTTTTTTGTGAAAGAATCTACTATCGAACTAGCTTTAGAATATGTAGCAAGTCTCTCTTTCGCAACTGCATCAAAGTTAGTCTTAGCACTTTCATACGCTGTATTGATGATATCGTCTAACTCTGCTGTGTATGTATCTGTATCTGCATTATAATACTTAGCCCACTTAGCATACTCAGCCTGTGATGTCTTATCATTAGTGTATAATCTAAGATTACGCAGTGAATCCATTCCTGCACTATCGTTAGCTACTAATGCGAAATCTCCATCTTTACCAGATGTCTTGGAACTGATAAAGAATCTCTGGTTGTTCTCATCAAAGCTAGCCTGTACACCAGCATCCTTTAACTTTACAACGAACTGGTTAACAGTCATATCCTCTGTCAGCTCTATATTAGTACTCTTGCCGTCTACTGATAGTGTAACACTTCCCTGTGATGTGCTTCCTGTTATGTCTGACAACTTAGATGAACCTGTAATATTAGCTTTGCCATCCTTCACTGTACCACCTGTAAGATAACCTGATGATGCAAGCTTCTTTACCTTAAGCTTCTGTGTACCTGCAACCGCACTTGAGCTTGCTGTTACTGTAGCTACCGTTGAGTTAGATACTGTTGACTTCTTAAGGCTGTATGCGTTAGATAATCTTCCTGCTGACAGCTTTCCACTATAGAAGCTATATATACTTGTATTCATAGTCTTCCATTTTTCCTGTTTCCATGAAAGCTTTGTCTGTGCTTTGACAAGATTGTCTTTTTTTAGCTTATATCCTGATACAAGTGCAGATACAAGTGTCTCTGTATCCATACCTGAAACCATACCCGATAATCTGATTGGCATATTATTCCTCCATTCTTATATATTTCTTCATAACATTATGTAATTCTTTATCTCTTCTCATCCACAAGTATACCAGCAAGCTCCCATGCCTTAGCAAGCATCTCAAGTGCCTTTTCTGATGGTATCTCCTTGATAACTTCATCTGTATCCTTATCCTTAATCTTAATCGTAATACGGTTAGTTGGCTCGTTGTATCCGAACTCTGCTACTGTATTATGATTGATAACCTTCTGGATATCTTTAAGCTTCTGCATAGAAGCTTCTTTCTGTTCTTCCTGCTGCTTAAAGCTTGATTGTGCACCACTGTTGCCATTGTTACTGCTGTTGCTGTCTGCATTAGCTCTCTGTGATGTACTCACCTGCATAACTGCAGCTATATGTGCTGCGCTGTTTACTGAATCCTGTGAATTATTAGTTTCTGCTGCTGGTGCTGCACTAACCTTGTTAACCTGTGCAGCCTGCGTTGCGTGGCTCTGATAAGCTGCCTGGCCACTTATCTTCTCAATTCCCATTATCTTTCACCTCCGTGTGCGTATACATATACGAGTGACAGCTTTTCCACATCACCCATACAATCATCGTAAATATATCAAACCTTATACCCTGCTAAGAAATCCTTTTCTTTGCATACTGGTCATTAGTTTCTATTTCTTATATCGGCAATACATGTAAAAATATAATACCAGCCTTTTTATTTGTCCTGCTTCGTAAACAGTTTATTAAGTGCAGCCATATCTATCTTCTGCTCTGCAGCCTCTTTGTTGGCATCTTTTATCTGTACATATACTTCTTTACGATATATAGGAACGGACTTTGGAGCTGTGATGCCAAGCTTTACCTGATCGCCTTTTATCTCGATTACTGTTATCTCAATATCATCATTGATAATGATTGCTTCGTCCTTCTTTCTTGATAATGCCAGCATTCTACTCCCCCTTCCTTTCATTAAGAATATCATAAATAGGGTATCTGACAGCATAATCCTCATTATCTGCTATAAGCTGGACACCCTTCATAGTGTCAGCATTGATTATGATAGGAGCCTTTAAGTTAATAGTCATCTTTGTAAGATCCTCTGGTACTGTAAGTGTACAGAACACTGCCAGATTGGCTGATTGTATATCCTCACCAAGTGTGTTAAGTATCTCATCCTCCACAACAGGATCATAACCTTTCATGATATACTCCGGCTTCATGACAGGAAGTGCCAATGCTGCCTCATCAAGCGACTGAAGCCACATGATAGCTGCTTCATCTCCCTTTTCTACATCATATATAAGTGTGAATTTCTTGCAATCCTCAAACCCTATTATTCCAAGGTCAAAAGTAACTATTTTATTATCATCAATATCTACAGTGCCAAACCACCTAGTATCAACCTGCATATATACCTCCTTGTTTTTGCGAAGCAAAAATCCGAGCTCCACGCGAGGAGAGGTATTTGCCTCCTTGTTTTTTGCGAAGCAAAAAATGCGACTGCCCTTGCAGGAGCAGAGGTATATTTGCCTCCCCTTGTTTTTATATGCTGAATCTTTCATTTATGGATTCAGCATATTTTTAGCCTATAAAATCCAGCAATGTCTGCTGTACAACCTTACTTGCTGCTGAAAGTGCTGCGTTGTATACAAGCTGTGCTGCTGTATAGTTTACTACCACTTCCTCAAGGTCTATATCTTCGTTCTGTGACTTAAGACTTTTGAAGTTGGTCTTCTGTTCTGTAAGTCTTGTCTTTGTAAGGTCAAGACGCTGAATTCTGTTACCTACATCTGCCTTTGCATTAGATATCTTCTCCTGATATCCCTGCATCTGTCCGATGCCCTTCTCGAAAGCCTTTGTCATCTGATCCTTTGCAAGATTCTTCTGCTTATTTAGTCCTTCGAGCATGTCATCAAGCTTTTTCTGGTCGTCAGTACCTGCATACTTTTCTTCCTTCTTCATGCTCTCGACTTTACTTATCTGATTCTCGATATCTATAGTATTCTGCACAGTTGCCATGATATCATCTACATTTCTGCCAAGATATATATCAAAGCTTTCGTCTGCCTGTGTATTAACCTTAAGCTTCTGTGTAAAGTTTACGTTATATTCAATATCTTCGCTCTTCTTTACATAGCTTATACCTGTAACATTGTCTACACATGTAAAATACATTGTCGGATCCACATCGCCCTTTTTAAAGTTGGACTTTTCATACTGTACTGAAAATGAGTTGTTGGTGTATGTATTGTTGTATACATTCTCACCAAGAAGTACTTCTCCAAGCTGCGAGTTAATAGCTATTTCATCATCGCCAGGTATATAGTTTGAATCTGCTGTAAATGTTATACTCACTGGATTGCCGCTTCCATCATCCAGAGAATCTATAGTCTCACCATTGGCATTTACTATTCCTGTTACATTAGCCGTTCCATCATCATTCTTAGTTACTGTAGCCACATTTCCACTGGCATCTGTAATCTTAAATGTTCCATCAGCATCAACCTCTGAGTAACCCAGCTGTATTCTATGAACTGTAGCCACATTAGGTGTCACTATCTTGCCGTCTGTATCCTTCTTGACATTCAGATTAATGATATCTTCGTTTGTATATGCATTGGTATATACCTTTTTTTCACTGATGCTCTCTCTGTCAAAGCTCTGTGTTATGGTATAATCTGCCTCAGCTGCTTTAACATCTGATGGATATGTGAGCGGTCTGTCTGTAGCAAAGCCTGTAAATACATATCTTCCGGCATAGTCTACATCCCCCTGCACATAGTATGAATTCTTCAGCTTGTCAAGTGTCTGTATGATTGTATTACGCTCATCTGATGAATAAGAATCCGAAGCACCCTGGTTGCAATATGAATACAGCTGGTAAACTATATCATATCCCTGTGCAAGTGCATCCTGCGTAACCGAAAGCCATGATGAAGCATCGGGTATATTCTTGTCTACATACTGTGTTACCTGGTCAAGGCTGCTTCTGAGTCTGAGTGCTCTTATAGCTATGATTGGGTCATCAGAAGGCTTGTTAATCTTCTTCTGTGTAGATAACTGTGTATCCATGGTATTTATCTGGTTCTTATTAGCCTGTATGTTAGCTATAGAACTGTTTATCATCATCTGATTCGTAATTCTCATATATTCCACCTCGTATCTATATTGATTTATGTGATATCTGCATTTTTAAAATCTTCTTTTTATGAATAATCTTCTTTTATAAATATTCTTTTGCACTTATCTTGTCTGTGCCTGCGTGCAAAGCATCTATATAAAAATGTTATTAAGTATATCCGGCATATTTCACATTTTATAAGCCTGTCTGGTTAATAAGCTTATCATATATCTGATTCATAACTGACATCATCTTTGAGTTAAGATTATAAGCCTGCTGGAACTTCATGATATCCATGGCTTCTTCATCTGTATCTACACCCATGACTGAAAGTCGCTGATTCTGTATAGTTGTCTTCATATTGTTGTAGTTTGTTACAAATGTCTTAGCCTTGCTTGCATCTATAGACATATCACTGACTATAGTTTCAAGGAAGTACGAACCTGTACCACCATCAAACAGTCTTTCCTTCTGTAATGCATTAAGCTTATCCATAATGCTTGCACTGCCTTCGCCTTCGCTTACTGTTGTCTTTGTTGCAAGCTTGTTGGCATCCTTAAGAAGCTCAGAATTAACTGATACTGTTGAGGCTGTAAGTGTCTTTGAATTATCTCCCACTACAAACAACGCTATACCCTTATTAGCAGCATCCTCTGTTTTAGCATCTGATACATATCCACTCTTAAATATGTTGTTGACTGCCTGTGAGAATGTCTGTATGAACTGGTTAAGCTGTGACTGATAGTAAGGAATACCTTTATAGTTAACATTTGATGAAGCCTGTGGATTCGTCTCTGTCACTCTGTTTCCATCATCATCAAGCTTATAGCTGCCATCTGCATCTGTTGCAACTGATTCTATCTCACCGTTACAACCGTCCCTTATATCTACAAGTGCCTTAAGCTGACCGCCAAGTGAAGAACTATATATGTCAAAAGGATCATCATCGCTCCACTGTACGTCATATAAGCCTTCTGCATCGCTTGCGTTTCTTTTCTGCGTTCTTGCGACTACCTCAAGTGTCTTATAATCATAGTTGTTTACAAGCGACTGTCCGTTAACAGTTATCTGGAAGGATGTAAGTCCGTTTGCTATCGGTGTCTCTTTAGTTGATATATTGATATACTTTGACAGATCATCAACAAATGCATTTCTCTGATCTCTTAAGTCGTTAGCATCTCCATAGCAGGCTTCTATCTGGTTAATCTGCTTATTAAGTGCTGTTATGTTCTGTGCAAGTGTATTGATATGGTCTATAGTATCTTTAATCTCATTGTTAGCATCTGACTGCACATTTCTTAAGTTAACTGACAATGTGTTGAAATAATCCGACATACTTTTTGCGTTATTTATAAGCTGGTTCTTTGCCGATTCATCAGATGGTGTTATAGTCAGCTGGTTAACTGCTGAAAAGAAGTTGCTGTATTCTTTAGAGAATCCGTTAAGTATAAACTCATTCAGATAGTCCTCTATCTGTGTCATGTAGTTGTTCTTTGATTTATACTGTCCATAGTTAGACATATTGTTTCTATACTTCTGGTCATAGTAGCTGTCTCTTGTCTGATTGATGCCGACAACATCAACACCGGCACCTATAGTTCCATATGATGAAAATGTTCTTAATGAGTCAGCTGCCTTTAACTCTGCACTCTGCTTTGTATAGCCTTCTGTATTAATGTTTGACAGGTTGTGCGCTGATGTTGTTATGGATGTCTGCGCTGCCTGAAGTCCTTTATATGATATTGATAAACCAAAAAATGTAGATGCCATATTATTTCTCCATTCTTGTTGTTTCCTATAGTCTCTTTAACCGACTTACTGTTTCTAAGTCTGCTGATTGCTCTAAAATAAGCCAGCCATTATTATCAAATCATGATGTAAGTGGCAAAAGGTTCATCTGTTATTCATCATGCATGTCCAAGTGATGTAACAAGATGTTCTATCATCTCACTTACTACGTTGATATATCTTGAAGCCGCATTATATGCGTGCTGATACTTAATCATCTTCTGAAGCTCTTCATCAGATGATACACCTGATGTCTGTAGTCTCTGGTTGTCATAACCATTGACCATGGTTGTCTGGTTGTTGACATACTTGGTAAGCACGCTTCCCATCGTAGCAAACTCACCTATATAATCATTGTAAAATGTGTTGAAATCTGCCTTTGCATAGTTCTCAGGATTAAGTGATGCAAACTTTTTGCTGAATGTATCTATAAGCTCATTTACCTTTGAGAAATCCTCTTTGCCATGCTCTGTAGATAGAGGAAGTGTACCTACATTCTGTGAAGCCTTAGGATTGACGATCAGATTACCAAGTGTATAGTCAGTTTCAAAGCCAGTAACATTCAGGTTGTTTCTTACATATATTGTACCGCCATCTGCACCTGTGATCTGCTTATATCTGTCTGTACCGTTTCTTTTAAAGAGTTCAACACCTCTTGTTTCATCGTCATCCATGCCATATCCAGCCTTGCTCATATCAAGTATCTTGTATGTCATGCTGTCTATATTCTCTGTTTCTTCCTGATTAGCATCAACATACAGCTTTTCAGATGCTTCATAACTGTATGTTCCATCACCATTTTCTTTTCCGGCAACTACGTTGCCATGGCTGTCATAAAGCACATCATGTGTCGATGCATTGTATACATACTTCTCTGCCTTTAATATATTGCCATCTGCATCTGTGAGCTCTTTTGTTGTATCCATGGTAGTTTCCGGACATAAAACATCATTCATGGCTGTTACTATTCCATTTACAAGCTTGTCAAAGCCTGCTATAGCACTAAGGATAGCTGATGGCTCTATATACTTGTTATAGTAATCCTGCTTCTGCTGATACGCATCCATGGCACTATTATATTCTGCCATACCCTGCTCTGTTGTAAGATCATAGTCTGCTCTTTCAGGCATTACTGGAATATCTGTGTAGTTTACCTCTATAACACCTCTTGCGATAAGCAGTCCTTTAAGCTTGCCTTTATCTGTATCATTGGCATTGTTTGCCTGCTTGTCAAAGTTATATACATCCTGCTGATATCCCTCCCACTGAGGTATAAGCAGTCCATATGTTCCTTCTTCTCTTACGCTCATCTTTGCGATATCATTTTTTGTTATAAATGGGACATTCTCGGCACTTACTATTACTTCGCCATCCTTTGTCTCATAATAATCAATATCTATATACTTACTAAGCTCATCAAGTGCAAGATCTCTTGAATCTCTTAAATCGTTCGCACGCTCCACGCCTGCCGCTTCGACCTTAACGATGCCTTTGTTAAGATTATATATCCTCTGTCCAAGTGAATTAATCTTTTCCACCATGTTGTTTACTTCGGTATTCAGTGTGACCTGATAATCCTTAAGTCCACTATATATAGCCTCTGAACGGTCTATGAAGGCTGCAGCATTCTGTATAAGTGATGACCTTGCTATAGTACTTGTTGGATTCTTTGTAAGTTCGTTTACTGCATTGTAAAGGTTTGTGATATGCTTCTGATAAGTAACTCCCTGCATTTCACCAAACCAGTCTTCAACCTCGTATACTGCATTAGCCTGGCTTTCATAGAATCCCAGTCTTGAACTTTCAGTTCTGTATGACCTGTCTATGAACTCATTCCTTATACGGCTTATCGCATCTATATCTACGCCTAAGCCATACTTGCCTTTGTTAAGGCTCTTAGAAAACACGTTAGCATATGTTGAATCTGCAAATGTTATCTGCTGCCTTGTATACCCTTCTGTATTAACATTGGAAAGGTTATGTGCTGTTGTATTAAGTGCTGTCTGCGACGATCTTAAGCCTGTGGCTCCTACCATCAGCGACCCCATTCCGTTTGCCATAATTCCTCCATTAAAAAAATCACACTATCAAAAATAAAACTGGTTCTAATACCGCAGTACCATTAAACATCCCAATTCAATCCTTTGAAAATGTGATTCTTATATTATATCTGATATTATTCTATACTTGTATGTAAGTCCAGCCTGCTTCAATCCTTTTCCACATACCAGACTTAATGTAATCTTTTATAATCTTTTATCTGTTTTAATACTTTTCTTTAGTTTATATCACTGCTTCGCATCAAATCCTGTAGCACCTGTTATTTCCTGTTCTTCATAAGCTGTTCTTCCATAGTTGCCTGTCTGTGGCTTCAACACTGAGTTTTTTGCTAAATCAAGCTCAAACTGAATCATATCCATAGATTCTTTAAGCAGCAGCTTATTGTTCTCGTTAGCCGCTGTAAGCTGGCTAAGTGTTCTTTTAAGCTTAAGATATATGCTCTGAAGAGCATCATGCTCTTTAGCTTTCTTTTCAAGTATCTGTACTATGTGTTCAACCTTTATCTCTTCATATGGAAGTCTTAGCACATTACATATATCCTTCACATCTTCCTGTCTTTTTTTCTCATATACATCTACTTCTTCTATGAGCTTCTGCTCTCTTGTAAATATCTCCTGAAGCTTTTCGATATTGCCACTTACTATGGCAGATGTTTTTTCATTCGACAGACTAAGGAGCTTCTCATATCCATCATTCTCATTCGTAAGGTCTTCGATTAAACAATCTATCAGGCTTGCCATATATGCTCCTCCGTCTTAAGATTATCGTGTCAGCAAACTATAAAACTGTACAGCAATGCACAATCCCAATGCATCCTC
>ULXE01057980.1_pt1 | contig 11281 bp, 11 predicted proteins | sample 1961001 | NCBI WGS metagenome assembly ULXE01 (sample SAMEA4835831, study PRJEB28245) | human gut metagenome | biome: gut microbiome; material: fecal sample | place: Denmark | collected 2008
TCGACATCACGACAAACCCCTGCCGCACAGGTCGGCAGGGGTTTGTCGCTTTTGAAGCGGAGCGGGAACTATCGTCCGAACCACTCCAGGAAGGAGTCGCGCTGCGAGGCGCTGACAAGCTCCTCACGCTCCTGACAGGGGCTCCTGAACCTTATCTTCAGCCTCCCCTGGTCGAACTTGCGGACCTCCCGGATGACGTTCCGATTGACGATGCAGCTCCGGGAAACCCGGTGGAAAAGCTCCGGCGGCAACAGCTCGACCAACTCCTTGAGTTTGTAATCCACCAGATACTCCTGCCCGGAGAATGTGTGGAGCGTAACATACTTGTCGTCCGCATCAAAGAGCGCCATCTCCTCCACCTCGACCGCCACATAACGGTTTCCGCAGCTGACCAGCAGCCGGTTCTGACTGGTCCGCCTGCCCCCGACCGCCGCGAGCAGACTGACATACCTCCGGACATTCGCCTCCGCAACGCCGACCTGATATTCGTGCTTTTCGACGGCGCGCAGCAAATCCCCGTCCTCAATGGGCTTGAGCAGATAATCGATGCTGTTTACGCGGAATGCCCGGATGGCCCATTCGTCGTGCGAGGTGGTGAAGATGATGGGATTGCCCACGCGGCACTGGTTGAAGATTTCGAAACACTGGCCGTCGGAGAGCTCCACGTCCATAAAAACCAGAGAGTCGTCATCGGGATGCCGGCGAAAATAATCCACGCTCTCACGCACCGTGCCGAGTATGCACAGCAACCTGTAAGAGGGGCGGAGCCGGCCTATCGCCTCGGCAAGCATCCGGGCTCCGAACTGTTCATCTTCTATGATTATGTAATTCATCATATTCATCGGTCAAGGTATGAGAGTTCGACCCGGAAACACGCTCCGTCGCCTCCGTAGGTCATCGTACCGCCCTGGAGCCTGTAGCATTCGCGGATGTAGCCGAGTCCGAACGAACTCGAAGCGACGTTGCTTCGGGGGTGTATCGGATTCGAGACGACGATTCGCTCCGCTTCGACCCTGACGGAAACGGTCATCGGCTTCCGGAGCGATATTTCGTTGTGCTTGGCGATGTCCTCGATGAGCATCTGCAGCACGAGCGGCAGAATCCGATGCCCGCCGACATGCTCCCGCCCCCTGGAAATCGACATTCAGCGCGTTGTTGTAGCGAATCGAGAGAATCGACACGTAATGCCACATGAAATCGAGCTCCTCGGAGAGCGGAACCGTCGATTTGTCGCGCACCTCGAGGACATGGCGGTACAGACGGGACAAATTGCGGGTGAATTCACACGCCCCGTCGGGATTGCTGCGGATGAGGTAGAGCAGGTTGTTGAGCGAATTGAACAGGAAGTGGGGATTGACCTGGGCGTTGAGCAGATTGTACTTGTAGGCCAGCAGCTCCTGGCGGGCGACATCCTGCCTGTGGCGCAGCTCATAGGCCGCAGCCACATGATAGGCAACCTCGACACACATGAAAATGACGATGTTGTAGAGTATCGTCCCGGGCACATCGACCGTCGTCTCGGGTTGGAAAATCCGCGCCACGACAAGAAACAGCCTGTTGATGATGAAGAGCAGCAGGAACGACAGCACGGCGTCGACCGTCATCTTCAGCCATAGTGCCGGCTTCCTCCGGAACCGGCTCCACAACGTGAAAATCACGAGGTAGTTCGACAACAGAATCAACAGGCACGGGACCATGTTGTACAGCAGGTCCGACAGGCAGGCTCCCGGCGAATCGTAGGGCAGCAGTTCGTTGTGACGCACCAGGTTGTAGAACAGCTGAAGGATGATGTCGAAGAGTATGCCGACTCCTGTTCCGACAAGGAGGTATTTCCCGTCAAGTCTCCGCATAAACATTCCTGCGTTTGCAACGTAAAGATAAAAATCATTTCCCAATCGGACAAAATCTTCGTCTTCATATTCGGATTCACTCCGCAAATATCGGAGTTCATCCTTCCAAAACGGGAGTTCACTCCTCCGGGCGATTGGGTTTCGGAGGGTTTTGACTTAATTAGCATTGGAAAAACAAATCCCTACAATCATCATAGTTATGGTACACAGACTTCTCTCGACAATTGCGTTGACCTCCATGCTTTTGTGCGTCAACTGCTCCGAATCGGATCCGACCCTGCCATGAAGCCGTCCAGGCCCGGGCAGATAACCGTAACCGTGCAGGATGACCGGCAGACGGCCCTGCTCTCCATCGCTCCGCTCGACGATGCGCTGCGCTACGTATGGTTCAAGGACGGTGCTCTGTTCGAAACGACCGAACAACCGCAATGCACGGTCAGTGAAAACGGCATCTACAAGGTTGCCGGAGAGAACGAGGCGGGACGAGGCGCTTTCAGCGACGAGGCGCAGGTCGACCTCTCGGAGTTCGGGCCGGACAACCTGCTCACCGAAGAGTTCATTCCCGATGCAGCCTTCAGAGAGTGGCTCAACGAGAAGCTCGCCGGCGGAAGCGGTTTCTACTCCATCACCGATGCGGCCGCCTATGATGGCGAGTTTGACATCAACTCCGAAACGGGTATCTCGAACATCGATGGCATCCGGTATTTCACCTCTCTGAAGCGGCTCAAGTGCAGCGAAATTACCTCGCTCTCCTCCATGGAGGAGATTCTCCAGCTCACCAAACTCGAGTATCTGTGGATAATGTTCAGCAGCTGCACCGAGTTCGACCTTACCCCGCTCAAGAATCTCGAGGAGGCCCACATCATGGCCAACTCGGCCTGCAAGCCCGACGGACTGAAGGTCGCAGGGTTGAACAAACTGCGCAGCCTGAGCTGCAACAACAACAATCTCGAATCGCTCGACCTGACGGGATGCACGGCTCTCGAAGAGCTGGTCTGCTCCTACAATTCGCTCTCGGACGACAAACTGATTCTGCCCGACGGAGCACCCCTCTCGATTCTTGCCGTGCATACGAACGGAAACCTGACCCGAATGGAGCTGTCGAAATACGCATCGACACTCACCTTCCTCAACATCGGGAATACGGGATTCAAGGAGCTTGACCTGACCGGATTGACCCGACTCGAGGACCTGAGCATCGAAAACTGCGGCATGAACTCCTCCGCACTGACCGGACTGGCGAACTGCACCAGCCTCAAGAGTCTGCGCATCGACTCGAACAATTTCGACAAGCTCGACGTCTCGACACTGACCAATCTCGAGATGCTGCGCTGCGACTTCAACCGCCTGACGTCCATGGACCTGAGTCACAACGGGAAAATCCAGGAGCTCAGCTTCCAGGACAACGAACTTGAGGACATCACGCTCACGAATCTATCGCAATGCTGGTACATGAATCTCACCCAAAACGCCCTGAGACGGGTCGATTTGACGCCGTGCATCGCATTGGAGCAGTTCTTCTGCAACGGCAACAAGCTCAAAAAGCTGGAGAACAAACAGGTTGAAATCAAACTCTCGGAGGAGTACGACGTCGAACGGCTCAACGGCAGCGACTTCAACACCTACTGCGACGAAATCGGCAAATACTTCTATTCCTACGACGGAACGGGCATCTTCGTTCACGAATTTTCGGACGAGGAGTAATCCCGGGACCCAGGACCGCAGAGACTCCGAAGCACCCCCAGACAAAAAGCTGTTCTCTGCAGAATCGAAGCAGGGTCCGACCCCGGCCCTGCGCCTCGCACAACGAGACGACGGAACCGAAATACGGGGCAAGGAAAAGGGCAAGAAAGGGAAAACGAAATGAGGGGGGGGGGAAGGGCGGATGACGAAGATTCAATGCTTTGTCCATCCGCCCTTCCGCTCAGGAGGATGCGCAGTCGGAGTACCAGAGCCCCCCTCCACTTTTTGGATACATCCCCCCCGGCCCATGGAAGGGGCGTTTTAAGGTCGCAGGTGCCGAGTCCCCCATGCGCCGGCATGCAAAAACAAAAAAGGAGAATCCCTAAAGATTCTCCCTTTTGCCTTGGAGCGGAAAACGGGACGCGCACTCGCGCTGCGCGCGAGTGGTTCCGCGAAACTTTGCAGACACCCCCGGCCCCTGGAAGGGGCGCTTTGAGGTCGCAGGTGCCGAGTCCCCTCATGCACCGGCATACAAAAAGAGGGAAGAACCTTTCGGCTTCTTCCCTCTTCTGGAGCGGAAAACGGATTTCCGACTCAAGCATATTCCTCGTTCACAATCAGCGCATTATGTGAAGCATTTTCTTCGAAGGTCACTCCTGTGATGCGGTCATCATGCACTCGTTTGCATCCCAATGCTTTCGACAAAGATAAGAATTATTTTCACACAATTCAAGAACGCTATTCAAGCTGTTTTCTGTACGCTGAATCCAGTGTATTTCCATCCTTGTCTTTCCACAAAGTCCATCCGTTTAAGGATCGCCCCATGCAGAAATCGGAGGCAATATTGGGTCTGGGAAAAATCTTGTCAGAAGCGATCGTCCCATTACGGTCAACAGGACTATTCCGCATAATACTTTTCCGCAAGGCGGCGAACCAAGTCGGCCATCTCCCGGCGAACCTCTTCCGGACCGAGAAGTTCAACCTTCTCACGCATCCACAGAATCCGCTGGTAGAAGTCGAACGACGGCCGCAGAAAGTAGGTAAATATCGAATGATCCTCCTCGGTTTCAATCTCCTCCTGCGATTCATGCAACGGCTGGGCGCGCAGGTAGCAGCGCTGCTGCCGGTCGGCCCACAGGCGAATCAGCCTCGGGCGTTTCTCCGCTTCACGGATGATTCCATAGCATCCGGCGTAATACTCCTCGGGGAGAAGTTCGGGTGAGGGTTCGGCCTGCGTCTCGCCAATTTGCAGTCGGGAAATGCGCTCGAGGGCGAAGGTCTTGACCCGCTGCCGGTTCATGTATTCGGCAATCAAGTACCAGCGTCCCTCGAAGACACGCAGAAAGGCCGGCACAAGCTCCCAATCCTGCAATTCCGAACTATAGTAGGAGGTGTAGTTGAACCGCACGGTCCGTTTCCGGTCGATGGCATCGAGGATGGTGGCCAGATGCTCCGCACCCGTCGGTACAGGCTCCATCATCACGCGGTCACGATGCCGCAGGGTCTGGGTGTTCAGGTCGGCGATGTGGTAGGCCGCGAACAGATAGCGGTAGAGTGCATTGCTGCGAATCTCTTCCCGATTGACAATATCATACGTGTTGGTCGAGGGCGAATAGTCGATGTCGATGGCATATTCATTCGCGATATGCTCCTTGTAGCGGGAGAAGGTGCGTTCCTGGATTCGGCGGTTGTCATAGAGAGCCGACCGTTCCCATCGTTCGTTCAGTTCGCGCAGCGAAAGAGCGCCTGCCTGCAGCAGCGTCTCGACAATCCAAAGGCATTTTCCGTTTTTGGTCATTGGTTTCTGATTTTATTGCAAAGATAAGGTTTTAGTCAGACATATTTTGTCTGACCAGTGGGTTTATTTTGCGGCATGAAAGTAACAATCGCTAAAAAGAGCTGCAAAATGGAAAGGACTCAAGAAAACAAAGGCACGGCAATACTCTGCACGCCGCTCATTCACATGGTTGACGAGGCGGGCGAAAAGTATCTGTACGACTGGAATCTGTCGCAGTCACTGCCCGCCGACAAGAACTTCCAGGTAGGGGAGTGCCCGCATCTGGGCTACCTGGATTGCCGGTGCCTCTACCGCAGGTTGCAGGACGGGGCGTACAAGCGCATGAGCGACGGACTTGTCGTGGCCTTCTCCAACGAGGACATGAGCGTGTCGCCGACGACCCCGGATGAGGAGCTCTCCGACGCGGCCTACTGTGCCAAAAACAGCATCCTCGGAATCGGATGCCGGGGGAGATATTTCATCGCACTGGAGATGGACCCTGAGATTTGACCTTCACCGATATTGTGTAACACTTAATTTTTACGACTATGGAACTCGAATGCCCGAATTGCGGCGGTTACGACTGCTATTTCGATGGGCTGCAGTTCGTCTGTGACGATTGCGGCCATGAGTGGGGCGCCTATTGCCCCTGTACATCCTGCGATGATTGAACGCAGCCGGTCCGTAAGTCGTCAAATCCAACAACTTGCGGACCGGCGTCTTTTTCAGTCCGTGCCCTTGCGAATTTCATCCGCTATTGCTATATTTGCCTTGATTGTAGATGAAATTTAGGACGTTTGTTTCCATCTGAGTTACCGAAACCGCCAATATCAGACAACTCACAGACGAAACAGATAGTCTTGTCGTATCCGGCACGGACTGTCTTTTCTATCTGGGTTGGGGCGCTTGGCGGTGCCCGGTAACTGATTGATCGGGCGGACGTGCCGGTATTGTATCATGAATCAAGTCTTAACTAAAAATTATATGCTATGGAAGAGGGAAATGAAAACAAAGGTAAATTAAAAAGAAATATTACTTGGGGCACTATTTGGGGCACTATTCTAGCAATAATAGCTATTATCATCGGACGCGAACCTGAAGGGAAATAATATGGGAAAAATTGAAGATTTTAAGGATTGGCTTAAATGGAAACTTTGGGAAAAATATGGCTTTAACCTTACAAAACAGATAAAAGATGGAAGTATAGCCTATAACCGTCATTTATATGTTTGCGGATTGTCAGGGATGGGCAAAACGACCCTTATACACCGATTATTACAAGAAAAAGCCGACATCCCTTTTTTGGCCGTTGAACCAACCCAGTCCAGGCAATACCGTATATTGAAAAGCCTCAGAACGGGGACGAGACCGTTTTACATATATAGCATTGGAGAAGATAATGGCAACGGGCTCAATCTGAATCCATTTTACATTCCGTATGGTATGGACTTTATAGGCCATATTGACTTATTAAAGTCTTGCTTTTCCGCAGCCATAAAAACCATGACAAATGAACCGTTAGTCTATCAATATATTGAAAGAGCTATTCCGGAAATTTATTATGACAAAGGATGGGATCGAAGTACTCATCAGAACAAGAGACTTACGTTTGCTGCATACGATACCGAAGAGCATTTTTTCTATTTCCCGCGTATGCAGGATTTGTATGATAAGGTCGTTGAATTTTGTGAACTCAGTGAATTTTCAGAAGGCGGCGAGAATAAAGGTACAATTCGAGAGTTGGTAAAGTCCAATGTCCGATTTTTCATGTCTGAAACTTGTGGCCGAACGTTCAATACCTACAAAAATGACCTGTATAAGAAGTTAGATATGAGCGACATCGTTCTAGAAATTCCCAATGTCGCAAATACTTCCTTGCCTGCTATTTTGAATATTCTTTTGGGAATCATCATTGAAATTATCGGGCAACGCAAATCCGACGGCCAGGAAAACTGTCGACATATAACCGTGCTCGAAGAAGCTCATTTGTTGTTCCCGGCTGAACATGAGGATAAAACGCCAAATGGAGCGGCAAAGAAACTTGAGCAGCTCTTGTCAACAGCACGGAAATTCAAGGAAGCCATCATCATAACAAACCAGGATCCAACGGCAATTCACCAAAGTGTATTGGGAAATATTCGCCAACGATTTATCTTTAAAATCAACTCTAGCGAGATAGCAAAACAAATAGCGACTGATTATAATATTAAAGAAACGGACTTGGTAAGATTACCAATGTACAAGTTTTGGTTCTGTAGAGATCACAATCAACATAAAGCAATTAAATATGTCAATAAAGAAATTGAATATCGCAATCAGCAAAAGGACAACACGTCTTCGAGGGAAGTGAAGTTACAACACTCACAGTCTGTAGAAGACTTGATATTGACATATGCTGGTTTAGATAACATTAATGAACAAATAGGACTAACTCTGGACTTTATGATGGCAATGGCCCATACCGACAACCAGGCATTAGAGGTTCAGGAATTTTCGTCTAAACTATCGGCGTTAATAAAACAATGTAATATAGAAGAGATAAACAAAACCGTTATGCCAGAATATATGGCATTCTTGACTTGTATAGCCGTTGTCAAGATGCAGAAAAACTTGTATTCGAAATCATACAGCGAATTAAAAGCTTATTACGAACATCATATCGGGAATCTCTCTACTGATGTGAAACTCCCAAAAATCTTATCATTCCCCAATTGTGAGTTTATAACTCTAACAGCCATACTTATCTAACCATTTTTCATCATGAAAATAAAGAAGCCGACTACACATTCATCTGAGATTCAAGAGCCAGGTTGTACTTTAGGACAAGCATTGATGACTGCCGGTAATTTGGCACTTAAACAGGCTGCACTATTGGCCGAAACAATTATGTCATTAGCAGAAAGAACCGGTGCACAAATAGTTAAGAATGAGGGTCAAGTTCTTCTCGAAAAACAAATTAACGGAAAAACCTGGCCGATTCTCTCTATCGACAAAAACAATAAAACAATAGATGTTGTTGTTGACGTTAAAACTGCAAGAAAGGCTTCAACGGCTACTGGCATAACCGAGAGAGATATACAAGTCCCAGGTTATACTATTCGACAAATACACGAAGTTCGTGGTCCCATGTCAGAGATATCTAGGCGCGAAATCGTTACGAAACATGATGAACATTTTTTCGTAGATATGGTGATTCGAGAACTTGCACTAAAAAATGGGGATATTGTTCGGTATAATACTTGGAATTTTGGCCCATATGCTTTGTATAAGGCTCAACTATCCGAGGAGACCATCTTATGCGAGTCTCCTGAACACAAAAGAATGTTTATTCTTCAATTAGCCGATGATTACTGTGCTGGAAAAACAAATCTGGAGAATAAACTTTCTCCTGAAATCAAGGAGCAATTGCGTAAAATTCATGAAACACGAAAGGCTCCCGCATACTTGAGCGGATACGAGATTCATCATGACGGATATGGAAATATGTTCTTACTTCCCAAAGAGATTCATTGTCGTAAACTCGCCCATATCGGCGGCAGTTATTTAATGAATACCCAGAACTATGCCGTCTACATAGACAATAGAACAATCGATGAATCTGTTAGGAATATTTTGTCGGAAGAATTGACAGCCGACAAAATTACCGCTTATGACAATCTCACCATTGATGGGAAAGAACATTTTATCTCCTCGATTGGAAATCGAATTCTATGCAATATGGGATTAGCCGATGTAAAGATTGAATTTGCGGATTTGCCCCAATCAAATACCTGCGGTTTCTATTGTGATTCCGATAAGCAAATAGTAATCGATAGATGTCTGCTTGAAAATCCGTATTATGCGCTACTCACAGAATTGCACGAAATTCGTCATGCCATCCAGCACGATGCCGTGCGGCATCCGGATAGATATGGATTCAGCATGGATACACTCAATAAATGGACTGATAACATCAAGTATTACATAAAACCGGAATTAGACTATAAAGCATATACACAACAACCAATAGAAATGGATGCCGAATCGTGGGCATTGGAAACGTTGTCTAACCAACATTATAATCTATATGTATAGCAAAGAACAGATAGCCAATATATTACGGCACTATGAGTACCCCGATTTTCTGATGGACAAGACTGTCGAGCGTCTGAATAATATGCAGCCAGAAATCAAAGTCTTGTTTGACAAATGGCTAACAAATGGAGATATTCCTAAAGATGAAATAAACGGATATACATTTGAAGAACTAACAGGGAATAAATTCAACTTTACTCCGATTAATGCCTTCTTAACTCTGAATTGGCTACTGGTTGATTCTACCAATGCAATTGCGGCATTAGAAAGTGGAACCCGATAGCTCCGACATCTTTTGTCCGCCCTTCCCTCTACCTTTGCTCCTGAAACGGGGAATGAACCGATGTTAAACCCTAAAATAGAGCAAAGATGGAAAAGGACAAAAGAAAAAGACCCCGAATCGGGTATTGGACAACGACCCGCATGGAAGAGGAATCGGCCGAAAGCCGTCGAGACGCACAGCCCGACGAGGTGGACTACGAAGAGGATGAGCAGAAGTCTGCTTGCGAGCACGGGGCCTCGGAACAGGCCGCGCAGGAGCATTTCGAAGCGGGCGGCTGGCAGCACGAGGCCGAAGAGACGGTCAACGACCGGGAACGCATGGAGGACTTAGGCAACAAACGCGATGAGTTTACACGGAAAAAAGGTCTTTCCCGAGTGAAGCAACAGCTGGTATTGCTGTGGGACTATTTGAGTGCCGTGACTTCCGGCCGTTACAAGGGGTATTCCATGTGGGCCTATCTGAAGGTGGTAGCCTGCCTGCTCTACGTGGTAAGTCCATTAGACCTTGTTCCCGACTTCTTCCCGTGGGTCGGATGGTTGGACGACATCGCCGTCGTAATCTATGTCTGCGGGCTGGTCAAGGAGGAGTTGGACCAGTTCTCAGTTTGGCAGGCGCGTCAGCATCTGTCAACGGAGTATTAAACATGCAGTCGGTCCCGGGCGGACGGGCATAACCTCCGCCTAAAGCATTGATGTTTCGAATGTGCCGGTGCGCGGCACAAGGCCCGAACAGCAGGTCGCCTGAAAAAGTCACCGGCCGAGCGGAAACGTAGCCGGGACCGATTGTTTTTTCACTCGGAGCTTTCTGAAACGATATTTTCCATTTGTTGGTTGTTGCCTCGGTCAGTTTCTGACCGGGGCAACCCTTTATTTTGCAGACGCAAGTTCAAAAAGCATGAAACAGAATGCATTCAAATATTGGGCAAAGACAGCAGGAATGATACTGCTGGTGTTATTGGTCGTACATGTGCTGATTTACTGCACGGGGTATCGCGGCGACGCTTTGCGCTGGATACCTACCGCACAATTTTTTAATTCGTTAATGGATAAACTGATGTGATTATGGATTTCAATCTGAATCAAATTGCGACCACACACTTCGCTGGCGAAGGAGAAAAATTTGTATCAATCGACCTGGACGATTATCGGAAATTCGTTTCCTCGCGTCATATTGTCCGGTCGTCCAACATCGTGGTCAAGAAAGGGGATTTGCAATCGGTGATTCCGAGCGTGCGCAAGTCATATGCGGGGAACATTCATGCCTCCGAATTTTTTGTCTCTGTCCGGCTGAAAGAGGGGGTTCCCTGCAACTATGAGGAGGTTCTGAATTTGCTGCAGACGATTCAGTCGGGCAGCGCGTCGGATGGCACGTCTCTGCAATGGGGGCTCACCATAAATGCTCGAATGGAGGAGGATGTCCGGGTACTTATATTGGCGGGAGAAAGGGAAGAAGAGTAAAAAACGACCTAAATCTGGACTTGAGGTGTCAATAGATGTAAACCTATCCTCAGTCAATTCGGATTATTGGGGAACTGTAGTATCAAAGGTCATACTCTTTCGCATTTCCTTTTCCTCCCGATAGCGACCAGCCCCGGACTTGGCGGCGACGGCTGCA
>ULXE01055877.1_pt1 | contig 11261 bp, 10 predicted proteins | sample 1961001 | NCBI WGS metagenome assembly ULXE01 (sample SAMEA4835831, study PRJEB28245) | human gut metagenome | biome: gut microbiome; material: fecal sample | place: Denmark | collected 2008
AGAATATGGAACTGACGAGGTAGTTGTAGTTAATACATATAAATGGAAAAAAAGTCCCATTAAGATGCTGCTTAAAACAATACAGAGTTTTATTATTTGTAAAAATATTATAATCATGCCGGCGCAAAATGGAATTAAAGTATTTGCCGTAATTAGTGATATTTTAAATAAAATGTTTCATCGAAAATTGCATTATATTGTAATTGGTGGATGGCTGGCAGAAATGGTAGCAGAAAAAAAGAATCTTAAATCTCACTTAATGGGATTTGATTCGATACAAGTTGAAACAATTGCATTGCTCAATAAACTAAAGACTATTGGATTTTCAAATGTTTATTATATGCCAAATTGTAGGGACTATAGCATAGAATGCTACACCGAACCAAAACTGAATTATGATCAGAAGCTAAAAGTATGTACATTTTCGCGTGTTATAAAAGAAAAAGGAATCGGTGACGCAATAGAAATTTGTAGAAAGGCAAATGAACTACTAAAAAAGAATGTTTTTGAGTTACACATTTATGGAGCAATAGGGGAAGAGTATAAAGAGGAATTCAAAAATCTTATTAGTACACACAAGGATATTGTAACCTATTGTGGTGTTGCAAATGCTAAAGATAGTGTCCGTATTTTGAGAAACTATTTCGCATTATTATTTCCAACGTATTATTCTGGAGAAGGACTTGCTGGAACAATCCTTGATGGGTTTGCGGCCAGAATACCAATTATTGCAAATGATTGGAAATATAATAGCGAAATAATTAAAGATGGAGAAAATGGTTTTATTTATCATTATAGAGACACAAACGAGGCAGCTCAAAAACTTTTAACATTATATAACGATTCTAAAGAGAGAAAGACGATTGTCGAAGGCTGTACTGAAAGTCTAAAAAAATACTCCACAAAAAAAATCATGGGAGAATTTTCAAAAATGTTAGATTAGTACAAATGTTTGCAAAGTGGGAGAATGACGTAAGTGAAACCAAAAATCAGTGTAATAGTACCTATTTATAATGTTGAAAAATATATTGAAAGATGTCTAGAAAGTCTATTGAAACAAACACTAGAAGATATTGAAATAATTCTTGTTGATGATGGTTCACCGGATAGATGCCCGGAAATATGTGATAATAAGGCATTGGTTGATAGTCGAATCAAAGTGATACACAAGACTAATGAGGGTCTAGGATATGCAAGAAATACTGGATTAGAAGCAGCTGATGGTGAATACGTTGCTTTTGTAGACTCCGATGACTATGTTGAATATGATATGCTTGAAAATCTGTACAATGAAGCAATGAAAGAAAAAGCTGATATTGTTTATGGTGGCATATTTTATGATTCTGGAATTGATCATTGTAAAGCAAGTTCAGCAGTACAGGAAAAAGAAGTTTTTCGAACAACAGAAAGCATAAGAAATTTATTGCTCAGTTTTATTGGTAATTTACCAAATGAGAAAAAGGATACTTTTATGGAGGTTTCTGTATGGAAAGGAATTTTCAGAAAAGAGATTTTTGACAATAATAAAATTCGATTTGTGTCAGAACGTGAACTCATATCAGAAGATTTGGTATTTGATATAGAGTTTTTAGTTAGGACTAGCTGTGTGGTTGTTGTGCCGGAGTGTTATTATCACTACTGTGTAAATCCAGATTCTTTAAGCAAAATATATCGTGCAGATCGATTCGTAAAAGTTAAACATCTATATGAGTACATTCAGACTCAATTAGAAAAGCGTGATTTTGCAAAAGAAGACATTGAGTTAAGAACTGGAAGAATGCTTATTGCAAAAAGTAGACTGATATGTAGATCTATTGCAAACAATAGAAAAAAGATTGGAAAAAAAACAGCAAAAAATGCCATTGATCAAATATGTAATGACAAGGATTTGGAAAAGATTTTGAATAACTATCCAATAGGAAAACTTCCAATAAAATATAGAATTGTAGCAATGTTAATGAAATATAAATGGGTTGACTTATTGTTGTATATTCTTTCAAGGTGAGCTGATATGATAAAAACAAAAATGGATTTAAAAGAATGTATTGACGTGGAAAATAGAGTGAATTATTCCTGGAAAGATTCGAAAGGGAGATTAAAATCTTTTATAACCTACGATCATACATATGTGATAACAAGATATCTTTACTATTTAAGGCATGAAGAATACCACAGAAATAATGATGGCTTTTGTCATAAAATGCTTGAGTTATTTTGGGCTAGAAGAAAAAATAAGTTAGGAAATAAAATTGGATTGACAATTCCGGCAAATGTATTTGAAAAAGGATTAGTTATATACCATGTTGGAAGTATTGTTGTGAATGGAGAAGCTAAAGTTGGAAGAAATTGTCAATTGCATGGAAATAACTGCATAGGCAATAATGGAAAAAGTTCAAAAGCACCAGTAATTGGAGACAATTGCGATATTGGCATTGGGGCGAAAATTATAGGCGATATTTGCCTTGGAGATGATATCGTTATAGGTGCAAACAGCGTTGTTAATAAAAGTTGTGTTACTGATGAATCGGTTTTAGTAGGTATACCAGCAAAAATCATAAAACAAAGAAATAGGAAAGTATGTCATGAAGTTAGTCGTTAAAAAAAATGAAAGTGTATATTTCATTTTAATGGTATTGTATTACACAAATTACTTTTGGGGTAATTCAATTAGTTATATTTTAAACCAAATTGCGGCGTTACTGTGGATATTATACTATTTTACAGTTTGCAAAGTGAAAGATGATTGCTTTTATCAAAGAAGAATGATTGGAACGCTCCAAGTACGGTGGGCTGTGCTTCCATATATTCTTATTGATTTGTATTCGATTATCCTATGGATTTGTCGAAATCAATTATCTGCTAATTTTTCTATTTTTACAAGAATGATTAGTTCAACAGTTTACTTGATAATAGCTTGTGTGATAGCATTATGTGCATTTCGTATTTTGGGGAAAAGAGCAATCGATATAGCCTTTTATTCCGCCGTATTTTCTTATGTGTTAGGATCTGTAATTGGAATACTAATTAAGTGCGGACCCGTAACTACGATTAAGTATTTGTGTACGCTTAATGCGAGCGGAACAAATGCGGGATATATTATGGAAGTTCACGCAATAACTTTTGCCTTCGGATTATATGCCATGTATTATCTTTTATTTGAACAGAAAGGCGAAAAATCACATAAGTTGAAGATTGTACTAAGCTTTTTGATGGTATATTGGGGATTAAAAAGAATTGAGATTGCTGCGATATTAGTATGTTTAGCAATATATTATTTATGTACTAAAAAGGGCGACTATTTTGCATACAAGTCCAAATTTATTGCGATGATAACGCTCATAGTTTCATATGTTTTTATTTTCTTTGTTCACAATGACAAAATTGTAGAATTGGCTTCAAAGTATGGTATAGATTTCTCGGGTAGGCTCGGAACATGGAGTTATATGATCAGATATTCTTCCTTTTCTCCCGCATTTATGGGGTTGGGATACCAGTATGTTGATAAAACAATAGAAGGACTCAGAGCAAAAGGATTAAAAACTGGAAATGCTTTAATAATACGCGGATTGCATAGTGATACATTAAAGCTCTATATGGAATTAGGATTTTTGATGTTTACAATATGGATTATATATATGTTGTTTACAAGGACTGCTTTAATCAGGAAAAGAATCGGTGTTAGTTATGCAAATGTGTATCTTATACTTAGCTGTTATATGTTCATTTTGTACTTGACAGACAATGTATATGCTTATTATTCACCTCTTATGACTTTCTTACTCATTTGTATGGCGTGTAATCCGGATGAAAAAGGGGGAGGAAATATTGCCGAAAATTAGTGTGATAATGTCGACTTACAAAGAACCACTAAATTGGGTTCGCGCAGCAGTTGAGTCGATATTAAGGCAAAGCCTGACAGATTTTGAATTTATTGTTGTTATTGATGATCCCAATAACAAGTTAGTAGTAGAGTATTTAGAAGCTATTGATGACAGCCGAGTAATATTAGTAAAAAACGAATCAAATTTAGGGCTAGTGCGTAGTTTAAATAAAGCTTTGAAATTGTGTAAAGCGGATTATATCGCTCGAATGGATGCAGATGATATTTCGTTACCGGAGCGTTTTGAGACCCAGTTGACATTCTTGACAACGCATAATTATGATTTATGCGGAAGTCAATATGAACTTTTTGATGATACACACTCTATTAGAGTTAGTAAGCCGCCTCAATTTTCACCAACTTGTAAGAAAGTTCTTTGCTATGAAAGTTGTGTTGCACATCCAACTTGGATGACCAGAAAAATAGTTTATGATTTTCTAGACGGCTATAGAAATATGGATGCTGTAGAAGACTATGATTTTTTGATTAGAGCTGCAAAATCTGGGTATAAACTCGGAAATGTTCAAAAGGTTTTGTTTAAATATCGTGATAATCGTAATAGTATTTCGCATAAAAAAAATATTATTCAGGAGTTGAATAGAAGATTTATAGGGGAAAATTATAGAAAAGGGAGTGTAGTTACACAAAACGAATTTGATACATATAGGAATTCTGAGATTTATATGAAGCATATACATGAACTCGAAGAAGTCCAAAAATTACAAAATCAGATTATAGAAGAAAAAAATTTGTTAAAAAAAATAGTATCAGCAAGCAGACTGTGTAAATATAAAATGTATGTTACTAGAAAAATTGAAAGACAGTTTGTTAAGGCTATAAAAAAAATGGAGGTCATACATCGTGAAGGAAATATTAACCGTGTTTAGCTATTTGAGAGCTTTCCCGGCAATTTTAGCATTTGTAATGTCGCCAAGTAAAGATTGCATAAAGCAGGATATTGATAATAATTTACTGACTGTGTATGGGGGGGGAAAAAAAATCATATATCTATAAATTTGTGTATTTGATGACATGGAAGAAAGTATTTAGAAATATTTTTTATTATAGAATCGGCCGCCAAAATAAACTTGTTTCACATATGTTGGGATTATTTATGCCGAAATTAGAAAGCTGTGAAATTTCAGGAGAAATTGGAGCTGGCTTGGCGATTTGGCATGGATATAATACAATTATATCTTGTGAAAAAATTGGAAATAATTTTTCTGTGTGGCAGGGTGTGACAATAGGAAATAATCCGAAAGGGGAACTTAAAGTCGCAAAACCAATCATAGGAAATAACTGTAGCGTATATACAAATGCTATTGTCGCAGGGAAAGTTGTTATTGGCGATAACTGTAGAATTGGAGCAGGGTGTGTATGTATGCAGTCATTAAAGAAAGATTCGTTGCTTGTGGGATCAAAAAGCCGGGTTATCGAGAAATGATATTGTAGTGGAGTGTTCTAAAGAATGAAATTGCTATTAATAATGCCCTCATTTATGGGATATGAAAAAGATTTAATAAAAGCACTCTCGTTGAAATATGATGTTTCGTATTTTGATAGTGAGTGTATGGGAGAAAATGCAAGAAGTATTTTTCATGCGACTAAAATTCAAAGAGCAATGCGCAAAATATTTAAAAAATTAAACGAGACAGATCGCAATAAGTCAGTCGAAAAGGCTTGCGCGAATCTCATTAATGATTATGAAGTATTCAATCAGAAGTTTGATATTATATTTGTGATAAATGGGCATTATATCGCTAATAGTGTTTATGAGTTTCTGAAAATAAATAATCCAAATGCGCGCTTTATTTTGTATTTATGGGATGATGCTAGAAATTTATTTAGAAGAAATCATTTTAAGATCTTCGATGAGAAATATAGTTATAATCTTTTGGATTCAAAGCAGTATGGCATGATATATCTACCCATGTATGTTAGAACGGAAAGAGTTACGCATCTTAAAAATAAATATGATGTTGCATTTATTGCATCAGCCCATACAGATAGAATTTTAATTGCAAAAAGACTGTATGAACGATATAAAGACACTTTGTCTTTGTTTATTTATTTATATCAAAACCCTGTACAAGAGAATTTTTTTTGCTATGATGTACCACTCACGTATGAACAATATATTAGAATTCTTAGGGAATCAAAGTGTGTTTTGGATGTGCCGCATATCAAACAGGAGGGGCCTACCACAAGAGCGTTTGATGTTTTGCAAACGGGTACTAAACTAATTACTACTAACAGTGCAATAACAGAATATCCAGTATTTTCTTGTAATGTTGATGTTATAGATCGAAAAAATCCCGTGCTGGATATTAATTTTATACAAACTCCATATCAAGAGGCTAATGTGAAAGCATTAACGGTAATGGAGTGGTTAGAATATATTGAGATTTGAGAGGTTGTAATATGAATATATTGATTATAAATTGTCATACGGATAATAGAGGAGATGAAGCAGCTGTTCACGCATTGGTTGACGAATTGAACTGTATTTACGATGATCTTACAATAACACTTTCTATGCGTGGAGAAGGACGATATCCAAATCTTCCAAACAATGTTACTAGTATCAGTCAATTTATTCCGGCGAAGAAGAAAGCTATTTTAGCTAATCGTGTAGCGATAATTTCAAAAGGAAAAATTAGCCTATCTCACAGAGAGAAAAAGCTGATAGATGCAATAAAAAAAGCTGATCTTATCTTACACGCACCGGGTGGACCTAGCATCGGTGATACATACTATAATGCAGAGCCTACATATTTGAGGATTTTTGATTTAATTAGAGCACTCAATAAACCGTATATGTTTTATGCGCCATCGATGGGACCATTTGAAAAAGCTGATCGCAATGAATGGAGAAAAAAGATTCTTCAATCTTCTTGTGGCATTGCATTGCGTGATCCGGTATCAGCAGATCATTTTAGAAAACTTCTTCCAGAAATCAAGGTTCATCAGACATTAGATTCAGCTTTACAGCATGATGTGGATTTAAATAGCAATCAATGTAAACTTAATGCCTATAAAGAATTAAAATCTTTCTTGGATAGCCATGAAAAATGCATCGGAATTACGATAACAGATCTACAATGGCATCCAGTATATTCTCAAGATCCAGAATTAAAAAATAGAATTCAGAATACGTTTCGTTCTACTATAGCTTACATTACCCAACAAGGTTTCGGAGTGATATTTATTCCACAGTTATACGGAAATGGAAATGACTATGATCTTATGAGTCAATATGTGACTTCCTCGGAATCTTGTTACGTTGTCAAGGCGGATAGTGATCTTTATGATGCATATTTTCAACAGTTTTTAATTTCCAAACTTTATATGGTAATTGGAATGAGATATCACAGTAATATTTTTTCTGCTAAAATGGGAACTCCGTTCGTTTCGATTTCTTATGAACAAAAAATGCAGGGATTTATGAAAAAAATTGGATTAGAGCGATATTGCATAGCTTTAAACGAATTAAACTATGAACAACTAAAGGCAAGAATAAAACTTGTTATGGACAACTATGTTGAGTATAGAAATTATTTGTTGAATTTGCATGACTCCATGAAGAAGGAATCTTTTGAAACGACAGAACTAGTTAATTATATTATTAAAGACCGTAAGCTGGATAGTAAATAATAATTCGGTTGACTGGCTATTAATGAACTGTACGGTATTTATAGCGTAGAAGAGATGGAAAAGGAGACCAGCTATGAAAAGTCAAGCATAGATTAGCAGAAAATTATCTTTTTTATCGGTGGCTCTAAAAGGGTAACTCTAACAGAGCTCCCCAAAGGGTGCTTTTCAAAATCTACTATGATCTCGAGTTAGAACTTACTCAAGATTGAATGCCACATCATCCGTCAGCATCTTAAAAAGGATTCTGACAAGTTTGCCGGCACAATGCCCCAGAGCATTATAGTGGTTCCGGCCTTCAGCCATCTTGGCGTCGTAGTAAGCCTTGAAGGTGTTGCTGTTCTTAACTACATTGTGAGCTGCGTTGATCAATGCATACCGGAGAACCCGGGAGCCACGTTTAGACATTCTTGTGTGGCTGGCATTGAAATTTCCAGACTGATATATAGAAGGATCCAGTCCGGCAAATGCAAGCAGCTGACAGGGCTTTGAAAAGCGATGAATATCGCCAATCTCGCCCAGGATCATTCCGCCATTGATATATCCGATGCCTGGAATGGTCATAATAACGGAGTCAAGTCCAAGCATGATTTCAGTCATCTCGGATTCGACGTCGGTGATCTGCCTGTCCAGTAACTCGATCTGCTCCACAGACTGTGTTACTTGTAAGGATAGGGCTCTGTCGCTGGAACCGACAGACTTCTGTGCCAGAATTCTTAATTCCTTGGCCTGCTCTTTATTGAAGTGTCCGTGGGAGGAAACCTCGAGCAGATGAGCCAGATGAGTCAAGTGCATGGAAGCTACCAGTTCAGGTGTAGGAGCCTCTTTCAGAAGAGCGTAAATGGTCTTCTGATGAAGTCCGGATTTGAAGAAGTACTGGAGTTCCGGAAAGACACGGTCCACGTAGGCTGTGAGCTGTATTTTTAGCCGGGTACGCTCTTTGATATTCTTCTGCCGGAAACGGCCGAGGTTCTTCAGATGCATGAGGTCAATATCCTCCTGCGAGAAGAATCTGTGCGGCTGAGCAATTAAAGTTCTGGCAATAACTAACGTATCCACCTTGTCGGTCTTCGTCTTCCGGATGTTGTTCTTACGCATCGTGGAAGTCTGGATCGGGTTGATAACGCAGACCTGGTAGCGTTTAGATACGAGAAATTCAACCAGGTTGTCAGCATAGTGTGCCGTCGATTCAAGACCAATGATGAGGCTGCCGCGATCGTATGATGCGAGAGCAGAGAGCAGCGTACAGAAGCCATCATTGTCATTCGTAAATTTGAACGGCTTAACGAGTACCTCGCCGTCTGAAGAAACAACAGAAGCGAAGTGATTGAGTTTGGCAATGTCGATGCCAACGTAGTACATAGTGAAACCCTCCTTTCGGTTCCCTGATACTGTGGCATCCACAAACGATTATCATCGTAGACTTGATTGAAATTAGTACTCAGGAGAAGTTCTCCAGCACATCCAGCTGATAAACAATTCAGATAAAGGTAGCGGCAATACACTCCTATGAAGTAGTCAGAGCTACAGGGGATAATAAAAAGTCCCACAGTATCTGAATGTATTGAACCACAGAATCAAAAAGAAAGGAAAATGTTGATTTAGCTTCTGGAATCATCATACAAGTGATTAAATGGGCATTAATATGGGAAAAAAACAAAACTATAAAAATATTGCTATGAATATTGTTGCGTTTATAGTACAGTTTTTTATCAGTTTTTATATTTCTCCGCTTATTGTTAGCAAAGTTGGAGCCTCAGCGTATGGATTTATTGGATTGGCAAATGATTTTGTGTCATATGCAGCGATTATCGCCACCGTCTTCAATTCTGTGGCATCAAGATTTATTGCAAATTCTTTTTATAAAAAAGATTACGAAACAGCAAATTTTTATTTTAACAGCTTAATTGCGGCCAATATTGCAATATCTGCTATTTTGGGATTGGCAGGCGTTTTACTTGTGCCAAATTTGGACAAGGTATTGTCCATACCGACAGCTCTCATTTTGGATGTTAAGTTAACATTTGCTTTAATCTTTGGATCTTATATTATTTCGCTACTTACACTTGTTTTTACAACATCAACTTTTATTACGAACAGAACCGATATCCAAGGTATTCGAAATATAATTCAATATTTGGTCCGGTTCGCTCTAATTGTAGTTTTCCTAAATTTTGTATCTGTTCGTATATATTGGGTTGCTTTCGCTACTTTAGTTGCGACAACTGTTATAGCTATCTTAAATATTGGACTGACAAAAAAGCTCACTCCAGAATTAAAAATTGACATACGTAATGCCAAAAAGAAGTACGCATTTGATTTGGCAAAATCAGGCTCGTGGATGGCATTAACAAGTATAAGCACGGTTTTGTTGAGAGGATTGGATTTAACTGTTGCGAATATTTTTGTTGGTGACTATGAAATGGGATTGCTTTCAATTGCCCGAACAATTCCCAATAATGTTACAAGTATAATTGCGACTATTGCTCCTATATTTACACCATTGTTTATTTCTTATTATGCGAAGAACAACATGACAGAATTAACAAATAGTGTAAAGAAAACCATCAATACAATGGCATTAATTCTGTTTGTCCCAATTAGTGGATTTATTGTATTCTCATATGATTTTTATTCATTGTGGCAAAAAAGTCTTTCAAGCGAAGAGTTGCTGTTGATTACAATGCTTTCAACATTGACTGTAATACAAGCTTATTTTAACTCTGTTACCTCTACAATGGCTCAAATCAGCGTGGTTGTGAATAAGCTAAAACTTCCAGTATTTGTTAGTTTGGGAAGTGGAATTATCAGTATTGTCGCAGAAATAGTGCTGATTAAATTTTTTGGTCTTGGTTTGTATGCGATCGTTCTGTCTACAACAGTTGTAATGATTATCCGATATGTTGTCTTTAATTCATTCTATGCAGCATGGTGTTTGAAGCAGCCGATGGCATATTTTCTTCCGGCTACATTAAAAACATGGCTGAGTATCCCTGCTTTAATAATCCTTATGGTATTGATTCGTACAGCGTTGCCAGTTCATTCGTGGATGGGACTGGGCCTTGATACTGTAATTGCTGGAGGACTGGGATATGCATTTATGCTAGTTGTTTATGGCAGAGAGGAATTAAATACGATACTGAATAAAGTAAAGAAAAAGTAATATACGTTATAGGGGGTGAAATTGTGAATATTAAAAAGGTTGTTCAAGACAATAAATGCAGATCATGTGGGTATTGCTTTTCCGTATGTCCAGTCAATGCGATAGATATGATATATACAGAGGGCTTCTTTAGACCAGAAGTAAATGTAAGCCAATGTATTCAATGCGGAAAATGTGTAAAGAGCTGTCCTGCTGAAAATGTATTTGTAGAAAATGGATTGCTTGGTTCATGCATTGATATACTTTTGGCACACTCTACCAATAGCGATATCAGGCACAACGCAACATCAGGTGGCGTGATTAACTCTCTTGTCAGATTTCTCTTGAAAGAGAGAATCGTTGATGGCATTTTGATGGCTGGTTACGATGGCAAAAGCGTAAATGAAACAAGTTCACAACTAATCACCTTGGCCGAAATGAACATCCTAGAGAAAAAAACAAGAGATTTTTCTTCTAGGTATGTTTTAACTCCTGTTTTAACTGGAGTTAAAAATATCCCTGAAAGAATCAAAAAGCTGGCTGTCGTAGGAACAGCTTGCCAGATTCAGGCACTGAAACTGGGGGGGG
>ULXE01031216.1_pt1 | contig 11134 bp, 7 predicted proteins | sample 1961001 | NCBI WGS metagenome assembly ULXE01 (sample SAMEA4835831, study PRJEB28245) | human gut metagenome | biome: gut microbiome; material: fecal sample | place: Denmark | collected 2008
GATGGCATTGCAGGTAAGCAGAACATGAGTTTTACGTTCCTTCCCGGCAGCGATTTCGATTTCAGATCGTTCAGATTTGAAAAGTAAAAAGAAATTTAAGTAATTACCTGATTTTTACTTGCATTTTTCTTCGGAAAGGTGTATAATGTAAACGTTATCTTGATGATGACATCATAAGAAATCAGGAGGAGAAACATGACATTAACGAAAAGAATACTCAGTGGATTGCTTGCTGCGGGAATGATTCTCAGCCTCACCGCGTGTGATGAGGAGCCGGCGGTATCCGGCGGAAATTCCGCAGGGAACACACCGGGCGCCTCCGCTGTGACTACTACAGCAGCGACCACGACTACCGACCCGGACGATAACGCTCCCACCGACGCGGAAATCAAGGAAGTCGGCACCGACGCCTACACTCCCGACGGCAACAGCGGTACGATCGTGTGGCTCGGCTACTATGATCTCATCACCGACGGCAGCGCTTCCGAGCAGTACAAGATATTCAACAGCGAACTTTACGGCGGCGATATTGAGTATGTATCAACAACCAGCGGCACGGCTTACTTTGAGAAGCTGGCTACTATGATATCCTCGGACGATTCTCCGGATATCGTAAGATACGAGTGGCAGTCCTTCCCAACGGGCATGAGCAAGAATATGTACGAGCCGCTCGACGGCGAGATTGACATGACCTCCCCGCTGTGGTCTGGCATGGCCGAGACCGCTGAGCGCTTTGCGTACAAGGGCAAGCACTATTATTATCCCTACCGCATAACCACCAACTTCGCGCTGAACTACAACCGCAAGTCCCTTGAGGAATACGCGCTTGACGATCCCTACGACCTCTACATGAACAATCAGTGGACATGGGATACATTCAAACAGCTCCTTATCGACTGGTGCAGCGCTGACGACAGCCACATCGGCTATGCAGGCGAGGGCGCGATGAGCTTCATCGCAACGACCGGCACATCTCTTGTAAAGGTACAGGAGGACGGCACCGCCAGGAACAACATCAGCGATATCAACGTATCCCGCGCGATGGAATACTGCGCAGACCTCTACAGAAACGGTCTGACCTATCAGAACGAAATAGGCGACTGGGTATCTCCGCAGCTCTGGGCTGATAACTCCGACCGCATTCTGTTCCTGGGCATGAACCCCGAGTGGACATACGGCGCGGCAGCCGGTCAGGTTCAGAATAAGCCGGGCGCAGCGGACGACATCTGCAATACCGTGTCTGACTTCGCGTTTGTTCCGTTCCCGAGAGACCCGCAGGCTGACAAATACTACATCGCGTACGACACCTTCGGATACCTTGTTGCAAAGGGGGCAAAGAACAAGAAGGGCGCTCTCGACTGGATCAACCTCTGCCGCGTTTACGAAACTGACCAGGCTGTAAATGCCACCAAGAAGCAGGAAGCGATAAATCCCGAGCCTGTTTACTTCACCAGCGGCAAGTACGAGGGACTTCAGAAGTGGGCGCTTGTCTGGGACGAGCGTCAGTATGACCTCTGGCAGGATATGATGGATCCGAGCAAGTTCAGCTTCACTTTCGACGACTGCTGGGGCTTCAACGACGATCTCAAGACCATCTGCAACACTATCCTATTCGACCCGATGTTCCACGGCGAGTCCTTCACAAAGCTCAGCGCCGAGTACTCACCGGTAATTGATTCCATAATCAACGGCTGATAAACGCAAAATGCTGCCGCACTATTGCGGCAGCATTTACTATTTAACCCCTCCGGTCAGAGTCGGAGGGGTTTGCTTATACGGAAGCGGCGGCGCTGTTTCTTTCGCTGACGAATTTCACGAACTCGTCCTGAGGAACAGGCTTTGAGTAGTAATAGCCCTGTATGTAGTCGCAGCGCAGGTCTGAGAACTTCTTCACCATGTCCTTGGTTTCGATACCTTCGACTACTATCTCCATGTCGAGGTCCTTTATCATTTTAACGGTATTCTGAAGGATAGTCCACATTTTGCTGGTCTGGTTGTTCACGAAGGATTTGTCGAGCTTCACTATCTTGAGCGGAAGAGCTGCGATGCGGTACATGTTGGAATAGCCCGTGCCATAGTCGTCAAGCGAGAAAGATATTCCTGCGCTGCTGAGTTCTGCGAGATTCTCGGTCATCACGCTCTGGTCGAAGCTGGCGGCGGTCTCGGTTATTTCAAGGTTTATCTGCTCCGGAGAAACTCCATATTTGTTCATTATTCCGAGTATCTTTTCTGAAAGACCGTGCTGCATGCACTGTGAAACGGAAAGATTCACCTCGATATAGCTTAATCCGAGCTTTTTGAACTCATCGCTGCCGATGAACCTGCATACTTCCTCAAGCACAAACTCGCCTATCTTGTGTATAGCTCCGCTCTTTTCAGCGGCGGGAATAAATATTTCAGGGGAGATGAATCCGTCTTTTTCGTCGATGAGCCTGAGCAGCGCTTCTGCAGATTCGAACCTCTTGTTTTCAACGGAATAGATTGGCTGATAGTAGACATGGAATCCATGATTTGCAAATGCGTTGTCTATTATGCAGTCAATTTCTGACAGCAGGGTCATGCTTCTTTTAACGCTTGCGCTGCTGGCGTGCAGCACTTCGCCGTTATATGGAATCTTGGAACTGAACTCTGCACCGAAAGTTGTCAGCGACTTAAGGTCGCGGATATCTTCCGGACACTGCGCGGTGCATACATATGCAATAAGATTGATGTCGTACTGATTTATCTTGAAAGTCTTTTTTAGCTCGCTGTTTATCATTTCGGCGGCTTTCTGCGTGTGGTCGCTGTCACAGTTGTTGAGAGTCAGACGCAGACAGCCCTCACCGATGTTATATACTTCACCGTAATTCTTTATGCTTTTTTTCGTATTTATCATTATTCTGCCGACATTCATCAGCAGCTCGTTCATCAGTTCATATCCGATAATGCTGCTGATTGTCCGATAGTTGGAAATGTTGACCATGATAATTGATACCTGATTTGCAGTCAGGAAGTATTTTTTCATATCGTCCGCATAGGCGCTCATTTTGCGCAATCCGGTGGCGGAGTCAATGATTTCTTCCGGCCGCTGTATCATAGCGATGATCAGCAGAATGCCGACCGCACCTGTGAAAGAGGTAACGCAGATATCCGGAAACATCGGTATCAGGACGCCTGCAACTCCCGCAAGCGGTATCTGGAACAGCAGGCAGACTATCTTCGGAAATGAGAACAATTTGTGATAGAACAACACATAGCACATTGCGATGATAATATAGAATCCGGCTGTCGCATAGGTAACGTAAGCCATAGGATTTATCGTATATACACCATCGGGATAATCGACAACAGTTCCGGTGAATATGTTGCATATCAGCAGCGAAATGTCAGCGATATATGGCACAGCCAGCGTTATCCACATTGATTTTTGCCTCGGCAGCTTGTACCATACGCTGGTCAGGCTCAGCACATATAAAAGGAAGCATGGCGTTGTGGTATTGTAGACTATCATCTGCACCGAATGAGCAAACCGCCTTAACATCAGATCCGGAACGCAGAGGTTGTCAAGCGCGTCTGCCCATATTTCAAGACTGCAGCTCAGCAGTGTTACCGATACAAGGATCAGAAATAAATGATTTGCAGTGCCTTTGGTCATGCGGCGGGTGAGCTGTGATAACAGAGCTATAACAAGGATCACCAGCGCGGCAATATCAAGGTAGAAAATACGTTCAGTCATCATATCACCTTCAGAATCATATTCTTTATATATTAATTATATCATACTTGGATTATATTTGCAATACTTCAACAATAACAATAGCGTATCTTTGTTAACATTGTACAAAAAAGACCTGCGATAAAAGGCTTGAGTTTATTGCAGGTCTGATTGACGCTGTTACTGATCCCTTACAGCTTTTCTGCTGCGCTTGTCTTCATACATTCTGGCGTCAGCTATTCTGATGATATCGTCTATGCTGTCGGAAGAACTCCATCCTGAAAGATCAGTTTTTTCCATGCCGACGCTTACTTCCACGCGGTAAGGGCAGCCGGAACTGCGGTTGTAGCCCGCAAGATAAGCCCTGACCTCCGTGATATAGTCCTCCGGGCTGAAATCATCGCCAGAGGCTATCACGGCAAATTCATCACCTCCGAACCGCGAACATACCAGCTCGTAGCCGGGCGCGGACATCAGCGCTGCTGCGACTGTCTTTATCGCACGGTCGCCTTCGTTATGTCCGAAATTGTCGTTGATATATTTCAGCCTGTCCATGTCGATGGAGAAAAGATAGATGAATTTTCCCTCGCCGCACAGCTTGTCGAATTTTTTGTAGAATCCACGGCGGTTGAGAAGTCCTGTCAGCGGGTCGCGGATGTGCATTTCAGCAAGCTCGCTGTTCATTCGTTCCAGCTTCACGCGATGTATCAGATTTTCCAGTATCTGGACTGTATTGCTGATATATCTTCGGCGGTTGGAGTAAATAAATTCCTCTGCAAAAGCGATAGCCGCACAGGCGTAACCCAGAACTTCGTCCATAAAATGCAGCGGCGAGAAATACAGCACATCAAACTTATCAAGCGTATCTTCAAGATCGGGCAGAATATTTTCAGCCGGAAAAATGATGTCGGTGTTGGTGTGATTTTCCATTCTGCGGACAAAAAACGCGTTCATTTTTTCAGTGAAAAGATCGTGATAGCGCGCTTCGTCAGGCGTTTTGCTGAAAAGATCCGTGTTCAGGCAGAACCATTCGAAGTAGTCGCCATGGGTAGACATAACATCTGCAAGCTCTGAAAGATCACGGCACTGTGTTGCTTTTCTGAGAAAGTTGAACATAAAGTCTTCGTGCCAGATCGAATTGTCGACTCTTTCATAGAGTTTGATTATTTTATCGCAGGCGTTTGCCGAGTCTGTTTTGTTGCAGCCGCAGGAGCCGCCGAGCTGCATTCTGTAGGGTATCACAGCGTCACGGACAGTATCTCCGGCTAGCACTTTCCCGATTATTTCCATCGTTCTTGCGCCCACTGCCGAATAATCCACACAGCCAGTGGTGAGCCTTGGCTGGTAAAATTTCTCCAGTTCGATGCCGTCGAATCCGGTGACAATCACATCATCCGGGACAGCGTATCCCTTTTCCGAAAGGTACTGGCAGACGGTTATCGCCATGGAATCATTGCAGCAGATGATAGCCTCTGGCATGGGAAGACCGCTTTCCACAAAACAGTCCATGGCGCGGCGGGTGGGTTCCTCCCAGAAATCGCCGTAGCCTAACCTGCGTTCGTCAAATTCGATGCCATTTTCAGCTAGTACGCGCTTGAAGCAGTCGATGCGGGCTTCAGAAAAGTCATTATCTTTGAATCCCGCTATGAAATTCACGGTGCGGCAGTGGTGGTCCTCAACGACATGACGGATTATCCGCTCAAAGGTGGTGACGTAGTCGAACATTACGCTGGGAACTCCGTCGAAATGTCCGTCTATTGTGACCACCGGGATATTACCGTCTTTTGCGGCGGCGATTATTGAAGCGGAAACATCGTTGTTATTGATGGAGCCCGGCAGCACTACAAGAGCGTCAATGATATCAGTATTTATCACCTTGTAGACGCTGGCTTCACCAGTAGTTTCGTGTGAGCGGCTGTACAGGTCGCAGAAAGTGGTGAACATCATGACTTTCCAGCCACTGTCTACAGCGCTTCTGCATATTGAGTCCATCATGCTCTTGACGTCCTCGTTCGGCATTTTGGAGCCGCATATGCCGAGGATCCTGTAGTTCTTGTCTTTTCCCTTGAACATATCAATTACCCTTTTCGTGAACTAACTTTAATAAAGTTACCAGTCTTCTTCTTAATGATACCACAAAGAATCGTATTTGTCAATGTTGAATAGTAAAATATAGTTAAAAAACAAAACCCCCGATCCTGCGAACGGGGGTATATGTGTAAAGTGAGCGTAAATAACAGGAATTACTTGAGCTCGATCTTAGCGCCAGCCTCTTCAAGCTTAGCCTTGATCTCCTCAGCCTCAGCCTTGGAAACGCCTTCCTTAAGAGCCTTAGGAGCAGCCTCAACGAGCTCCTTAGCCTCCTTAAGACCCAGACCCAGAACGTCCTTAACAGCCTTGATAACAGCCATCTTAGCGTCGCCGAAGGAAGCGAGAACAACGTCGAACTCGGTCTTCTCTTCAGCAGCAGCAGCAGCGCCAGCGCCAGCAGCAGGAGCAGCAGCTACAGCAGCAGCGGAAACGCCGAACTCTTCCTCAAGTGCCTTAACGAGCTCGTTCAGTTCGAGAACGGAAAGAGCCTTAACTTCTTCGATCATAGCGGTAATCTTCTCAGATGCCATTTTAGTATCCTCCATTAAATTAAAATTATTGTGCGTTTTCACGCAGTAAGTTTAAGCCGTGCGAAGCAAATCGCAGGCTGCGCCGCAATTAAGCGGACTGCTCTTCGTTCTTCTTTGCGATCTCGTTGAGTGCGATAGCAACTCTCTGAATCGGAGACTGAAGCATGAATACGAGCTGAGAGAGCAGGGTCTCCTTGGACGGAAGCTTTGCGTAAGCTTCAACTTCTTCCTTAGAAATAACCTTGCCATCGATGAAGCCGAGCTTGATAGCGAATGTGCTGTCAGGAGCCTCGGTCTGCTTGAACAGGAGCTTGGGGGCAATGATGATGTCCTCAGCGGAAAGAGCGATAGCAGTTGTGCCGGAGAGCGCGGGCTCAAGACCCTCTATCCCTGCGATTTCAGCTGCACGCTTGAGCAGTGTGTTCTTAACTACGAAATACTCTACGCCGTTTTCACGAAGATCCTTACGGAGCTTGGTGTCAGCCTCAACGGAGATACCCTTGTAGTCAACGAGAACACCGCCGGCAGCGTTCTTGAGCTTTTCAGCTAAGTCAGCGACATATGCCTGCTTCTGTTCGAGTACGCTTTTACTAGGCATTTAATTCACTCCTTTACTAAATTTGCGCTGTTCAGTAATGAGGAGAAAAATAAATCCCTCTCTGTAGACACAGAAAGGGAGCAGATGTTATAATCTCATTCCCATTCCTCGGCAGGCGGTGTTAACCATTAAAGACTTTCGTCAGCCTGCTGTCTTTAGAACAGCATAATTATTATATCACGTCAAACACGGTTTGTCAAGTACTTTTTCAGAAAAATTTTAATTTATTCTTCGTTTTCTTCCGTTTCATCGTCCGCAGCGATTTCCTCGATTATTGCGCGTATTTCGTCACGCCCCTCGCCGGTCTGGGCTGAAAATTCGATAATAGTGATGTCCTCGGCGCAGGGGAGTTCGTTCAGCAGGGAAGCGCGGCGCTCTTCCCGCTGCTTCTTGGACAGCTTGTCCGCTTTTGTGAGTATCACAACGAACGGTATTCCGCTGTCGATCAGGAAGTTCACCATCATCACATCGTCGGAGGTCGGCGGGTGGCGGAAGTCGATGAGCTGGAACACAAGCGCAAGCTCGCGGTCGTCGTGAAGGTACCCCTCGATCAGTCCCGCCCAGCGCTCCTTGTCTGACTTCGCGACCTTCGCGTAACCGTATCCCGGGAGGTCTACAAAATAGAGATTCTCCAGGCTGTAGAAGTTGATGGTAGCGGTCTTGCCGGGAACCGCGCTGACCCTTGCCAGGGATTTTCGGTTGAATATCTTGTTTATCAGGGAGGATTTCCCGACGTTGGAGCGCCCGGAAAACGCGATCTCAGTACGCTCGGACTTAGGTATCTGCTTGAAACTGCCGTAGGACGTGTAGAATTCTGCGTTGTTGTAGTTCATATGTCCCCTTAAAAAAAGCCGCCGAGTACTACCCGGCGGCAGCATTATTTAGTTTGCAGTAAGCGCGGGGAGCTTCTTCTCCGCCTTGGCCTTGGCGGTTGTGCGGCGCTTGAGCGGAGCCTTTTCCTTCGGGTTGCAGTTCGGAATGACCAGCGCAGTTTCCAGGACTGTGGAGATATCCTCGGCAACAACGAACTTCAGGCTGTTCTTTACAACGTCGTCCAGTTCGTCGATGTCAGGCTCGTTTTCCTTCGGAATGCAAACCGTCTTAACGCCCGCACGGTATGCGGCCATTGTTTTTTCCTTCAGACCGCCTATCGCGAGTACCTTTCCGCGGAGGGTTATCTCGCCGGTCATTGCAACGTCCCTGCGCACCGGAGTGCCGGAGAGCGCGGAAACAAGCGCAGTCGTCAGCGTTACGCCGGCGGAGGGGCCGTCCTTCGGGACTGCTCCCTCGGGAGCGTGGATATGGATATCCTTGGTTTTCCAGAACTCGGGGTCGATGTTGTATTTCTTCGCAATGGAGCGGGTCAGGCTGACCGCTATCTTCGCGGATTCCTTCATTACATCGCCAAGGCTGCCGGTGAATTCGGTCTTGCCGGTGCCGTCGAGTATCAGTACTTCAAGCGGCATAAGCACGCCGCCTACGGAGGTCCACGCCATGCCGTTCACAAGACCTACTTCGTCGTGAGCTTCGAGGTGCTCAGGCAGGTACTTCTTTACGCCGAGGAAATCTGTGATGTTCTCATCGGTGACCGTGACCTTCTTCTCGCCGGAAACCAGCTTCTTAGCGGCCTTGCGGCAGATATCCGCGATGGAGCGCTCCAGCTTTCTCACGCCGGCTTCGCGGGTGTAGAAGTCGATGATGGAGTACAGCGCCTTATCGTTGACCTTGAGGGTCGTCGATTTCTCGCCGTGCTTCTTGAGCTGCTTCGGGAGCAGGTGCTTTTTCGCAATGTTGAATTTTTCCTCGCGGGTGTAGCTTGAAAGCTCGATAACTTCCATTCGGTCGAGCAGCGGAGCCGGGATAGTATCCAGGCTGTTAGCGGTTGTGATGAACAGAACGTCGCTGAGGTCGAGCGGGATCTCAAGGAAGTGGTCGGTGAATGTGGTGTTCTGCTCGCTGTCGAGGACTTCAAGCATAGCGGAAGCAGGGTCGCCCTTGTAGTCGCTGCCCATCTTGTCGATTTCGTCGAGCAGCATTACGGGGTTCATGCTCTTTGCCTGCTTGAGCGCAGCCGCGATACGTCCGGGCATTGCGCCGATATAGGTCTTTCTGTGACCGCGGATCTCGGCTTCGTCGTGAACGCCGCCTAGAGAAATGCGTACGTAATTTCTGCCGAGCGCTTCAGCGATGGACTTGCCGATAGAGGTCTTGCCGACTCCGGGAGGGCCGTAAAGGCAGATGATCTGTCCCTTGACATCGGGAGCGAGCGCACGTACGGAGATAATTTCGGTGATACGCTCCTTGACCTTTTTCAGACCGTAGTGATCCTTGTCGAGCTGTTTCTGTACCTTTTCGATATCGAGCTTATCCTTTGTTTTGACGTTCCAGGGAAGCTCGAGCACAGTGTCGAGATAGCCGCGGATAACGCCCGCCTCCTGAGAGGAGTAGGACATCTTCACGAGTTTCTGCGCCTCGCCGATGAGCTTTTCAGTGATCTCGTCGGAGAGATTCAGCGCCCTGATCTTCTCTATGTAGCCGTCGGCTTCTTCCTGCGGGTTGTCGCCCTCGCCGAGCTGCTTGTAGATGGCGCGGAGCTGCTCGCGGAGGTAATATTCGCGCTGGTTCTTGTCGACCTGCTCCTTGACCTGCTCCTGAATGTCGATCTCAGTTTCGATTATTTCGATCTCGCTTTCGAGCATGGAGATAAGCATTTTCACGCGGCGCAGAAGTCCGTTGGTCTCAAGCAGAGCCTGCTTGTCCTCGACCTTGAGCACTACGTTGAAAACTACCTTTTCGAAAAGCTCTGCGCAGTTTTCCTCGCTCATTATTCCCTCGAACAGTTCGCGGGGCATTCTTGGAGATATCTGCGCGTACTCTGCGAAGGTGTTTTTCAGCGCGCGTACTGCGGCTGCTGCGGTGCTCTCGGAAAGCTCCATGCCGCGGACGGGCAGTTCCTTCACCTCAAACTGGAGGTACTCCTTGCCGGGAACGCTCTTTACGCGCTTTGCGCGTGTGAGACCCTCCACAAGCACTCTTGTGGAGCCGTCCGGAGTAGTAAGGAGCTGGCGCACCTCTGCGATAACGCCGACCTCGTAGATGTCAGAAAGTTCCGGCTCGGTCTGGGCCGCGTCCTTCTGGGCTACGAGGAAGATCCTTCCATTGCCCTCGGCCGCCGCCTTGACAGCGTTAACGGAGCGTTCCCTTCCGATGTCGAAGTGAAGCACCATAGCCGGGAATACAACAAGCCCCCTGAGGGAGATGGCAGGGATCAGCTCGTTGGCTGTTTTAGTTGTGTTGCTCATATATTTATGTCCCCTTTCTCTTGTTTCATTTTCGTATGAACACTATTATATAACATTTCGCGAAAAAATGCAAGCCCTTATTTGTGGCATTAAAATCCCACATTATTATGTAAGCAGAAAATACTCGTTCGCCAACCTGGATATGTAAAAATTCGTTTTTCTGGCATCGTCAGCGATGGAATATAAGGCTGAAAATTCCATAAAGAACCGGCTGATGGAGAACGTATATCCATATGGTATACCTGCCGACCGCAGCGAGCCATTTGATGTGGGTCGGGTAGCAGAACTTCGGTAGCCTTCCCGCCTTTGCGATTATTCCGAAGTAGCTTCCCGCGAGGAACAGGAAGAACCAGGGCATCATCGGGAAATAATCCGAGGAACTGAACGACGCGTTGTGAAGTCCCAGCGGGAACAGCACGCCGACATTGTAAGCCTCCATCGGGAGCTTTATGGCGAACAGATTCGGGATACCTATGTAACCCGGGGAGATCATGCCGTTTGCGTAGGTCAGCCGGACGTTCATCGTGAGGATGAACAGCAGAACGCATACGCCTATGCCAACCCAGGAGGGGAGCAGGTCGAAAAGCTTCTGCCCGAGTCCGAACAGCATCATGCTGACGCCGAGGAAATGCAGGATACCGAACATGACGGTTCCGCTTGTGAAAAACGGCATGACGAAGGTCATTATCATGCCGATGAAGAAGCACTGCGCGCCGCGTTTGATATTGTTTGAGGAATAGCGGCAGACCGTACCGGAAATAAATATGAACAGTCCCGCAAAGATATCCCGTATCACATCGAACCAGCCGTCGAAGAAAATCGGAATATCCAGACCGAACAGGTATTTCAGGTCGTACATGGCGTGGTAGACCACCATGCAGATTATGGCAAATCCGCGGAGCTCGTCGAGGATACCGAC